>Ga0209700_101284_pt1 | contig 51477 bp, 31 predicted proteins | sample SiratroredBW_FD_187528 | JGI IMG/M metagenome (GOLD analysis project Ga0209700, IMG submission 187528) | Root nodule microbial communities of legume samples collected from California, USA - Siratro red BW (SPAdes) (version 2) | ecosystem: Host-associated > Plants > Roots > Nodule | place: USA...
TTTTTTTTTTTTTTTTTTTTTTTTTTTCTTGTCGACAGAACACAGTACAATATTTGTATGGAGACTATTCTCAGTCACAAAATACATTGTAGAATTTGGGTGTCATTGAAGATTAAAAATTTGACTTGTGGACTTTATTTATTTTGGTTAAATGAATTAATTTCAAAGTTTGGAATTGTCTTATTCTAAAATTTGAAATTTAAATTAGTTTGATTAATTCCTTCATAATTTCCAATTTTTTAATTAATTTTTCTATGATATTTGTTTTAAACCTACTAATTTAAAATTTATCAAACGTCTTATTACAAAAAAAATATAATTTTGTAATGATTGTTGCTTAAAATTAAAACAATAAAATTTTTATTGTGAAGATATGAGAAATTTGTAAAGAAGATTGATGGTTACTTATTAAAATATTTATTTTAAAAATTAGAGTTGGGTAAGAAAATATATAAATAAAATTACAGCTCTTTATACCCTACACTCGGGTAACAGTTTTATTTACAGAATTATTAAATATTAAAACTTCAACTTATTTGTTTCACTAAAGCACAGAAACTCATCAGTTAAATTAAAAATTATTTATGAATAATTGAACTCATTTATATTATAAAGCTTCACATTTATAGTTTATATTCTTTTAGCTTGCATTAATTTATTACGATTAAATCTATTTTAGTAGTTTGTGAGAGTATTCTTGGAAAAAAGTAAAAATAATATTGAAAATAGGCAATGTTTTAGTGTGTGTATATATATAGGTAATAATCTTTTATTATTTTTAATTTTGTTTATGATGTAACATTTCACTCCTATCATGACTTTTATATAAAAAAAAGTCAACTCAAATTGTTTCTAGCTTAGCGTTTGGGTTAGGGCTGCTGAACAAGATAAAGACTACAACGTTGAATTCAAACAATTATCCTAATAGAAAAAAATCTAACATTCATTATTTTATTATGCAGAAATTTAAATAACTGAAATTGAAAAATGATAACCATATTTCCACCAATTCACATCAATAGAGAAAATTACCATTATAATAATAAATATACTATCAATGGTCAACATAGGAGAAATTACTTTTTCTTAATCATGCTATACCATTCATATTAACAATTTGTCAATAATTTTTTCTTATAATAATATATAAAAAAATTGTTCTATTAAAGTGATTTATGAATTGTATCTTAATTATTTATTTAAATTTTTTAGTTTCAATAATTGATATAACAATGTTATACATTTCAAAAGACTAAAAATAATTTATTAAAAATATTTTATAAGTGACAAAGTTAGGTTTTGTAGGAAGAACCTATCTAATGATTGGTTGATAAGTTGATCAACTCCTTATGTGTTAGGTTAGGTTGGTCCATTTCTAGCCACAAATATAAGAGATTTCTTGATTAGTCACGAGATTAAGAAACAAATGAAGGTGACGAAATTCATTAATTAGCTTAATAATAAAATAATTGCAATTTCTGATTAAGTACAGTTTTGTCTTGAGCTTAATTCTTTCTGGATTATAAATTATTTAAAATAATTCCTCAGCCAACCACTTGAATTTTATAAAGATATGTTGCATGGAATGCGGAACTAGGGTCCACATAACATTATCAAAATTTTAGTGATGTGAAATAAAATATAATAAATCAGACATAATAATTATAATTTTACCGAAAAAAAGACATAATAATTATAAGGATAATAATAAAAATCTGAATATTCATAAATGCAGACTCTCTCTATGCCTTTGGTTTCCAGATTTTAAAAGTTCTCAAATTTATATCTTTATTTTTTATCTCTCAAATGCGAAAAACTTATTTTTCATAATTAAAATAGAACTTCCAAAAATTTTAAAAGACCTAGCTTGCATCATCAACAAAAAGAACATAGGTTTAGCCGTTTGTTTACATAAGTGGTTTATGATTTTTTTAATAATAAGAAACTAAAGTGAGAACATTGTTGCAAATTTATTATGTTGTTGGTAGAATTCAGAATTTTATATAACCAATAATACATTTGGATAACAACAAATTGGATTCACATATATTTTAAGACTATAAGAAATGAGAAAATAACTCATGCAATGATTGGTGATTCTTTGGACTTTGTTAAAGAAATAAGAAATTTGGTGGAAAAGATAAGAGGAAGAAAAGAAAAGACAAAACTACACAAGCATAAATTGCTTTATTTGATAGGATGGTTTATATTTATTATTCTCAAAAATTGAAAAAATAAGCATAGTTGGCAAGGATAAAATTATATTTGTATAAAAAATATTTCTCTTATTTACTTTCAATTCAAACAATCTTGCAGTTTTATTTTTTAATTTCCTGTAAACTAAATAACTTTTATTTTATTTTATTTTATTTCCTTGTCTTCTCATTTACCTACTTCATTTTTCCTCTTCCAAACACAATATTTGAGAAACCTACTCAAACATCTTATAATCAACAAAAATCTATATAGAGAGAGATAAAAAAAACACATAGGCATAAATATTAACTTTTTTTTTAATAATTGCATTGCTCTCAAAAGAAGGTAGTATCACACACTTTTAAGGATATTTTTAAATAAACATAATCTTTTGTTATGATTTAAGTGAGAAATGATTTGTTATTATAATTATTATAATCATGTTATCATCGTGATAACCATAATTATTAACAACAACAGTGATGACATTAATAATGAAAATAATTTAATTTTATTAAATTTAACTTAGGTAGTCGTGATGACATTAATAATGAAAATAATTTAATTTTATTAAATCTAACTTTGGTAGTCCAAGTCTTTGTTATTGTGACACTAATTCTAAATATTGCTCTTTTCAGATTTTTTTTTATTTAAATAAAATACTCACTTTAATTATAGATTTGCTAAAAAGATATTCATGTCTTACATCGGATTAAACTAAATAATGGTTGAAATTTTTTGAACTAATGTAAATTTTGTATAAGATCACGAGTTAAAATAATTAACAACTAACACGTGAAATTTTAAGGACTAGAATACATGTTTATTTTTAATTATCAGCTTTGACATTTAGTCAATAACATCTTAATTCCAAAAATAAAAAATAATTTTGTGTACTTCACTATAAGAAAAAAACTATTTAGAAATCAATATTTAGTTATCAAATGAAATATTTATTAATTATAACTAAAATAGTCACCAAATTAAATTTTGGTTGTTAAATAACTACAAAATAGAAGTAATGATTGAATTTAGTGACCAATTAAGTTAAATAATTAATATCTAACATTAGATACCAAAATTGACTTAATTGATCACTAAATTCAATCATTACTTTTATTTTATTTTGTAGTTATTTAGCAACCAAAATTTAATTTGATGACTATTTTGGTTATAATTAACAAACATTTCATTTGATAAGTAAAAATTGATCTCTAAAAATAAAAGTACTATTACCACATGCCCTAACCTAATAAGTGTTTTTTTTTAATTCTCCAAAATAAAGTTGCCATATCAGTTGACGTATTCTTATAACGTATACTTGATTTATTTTGAGATAAGCAAATTTGGATAGTGAAAAAAAATATTATACTGTTTTATTCCATCTTGCTTCTATTATAAAAATATCCACAAATAAATCACGTTACATTGAAATTAATTTTATCCATAATCAATTTTTTATTCAAAATCAATTTTGTTAAACATGTATCCAAATACATCCGTTACATTTGTTTTTATCGTTCATTTATATTGGCTTGTTTGAAATTTTTGTCACTATATTTTACAAAATCCCTAATTGTAATTTATAACTTTTTTAACTATTTTAGTCCCAAATTTTTTTTTATGCAATTTTGGTCCTTAATCTTTACCTATTTAAATTTTTTAAGATTTCCAGTTCAATATAATTCATAGGTTTTTTGTTACTTAGGACTTGATATATAAGATTGAGACAAAAATATAATATTTATAACTTTTTTTTACAAAATTGAAGATTTTAACATATGTTAGAAAAGTTGTTACCAAACATAATTCGATGATCATTCAATATATTTTCCAAACTGAAAATTGAACAAAATTACGTATAATTAAAAGTTAAGGATACAACATAAAAAGAATTCAGAAAACAAAATTATGGATAACTAGAAATAAGAAACTAAAATTACACAAAAAAAATTATGAACAAAAAATTGAAATTTTATTAAATATAAAGACCAAAATCACAATAAAACATTTACATTGTATATTTGTAACGTTGAACCAAACATGCTATTCATTTGAAAAAAACCCGTTTGTTCTATCTTCAAATCCAATTCTTCTTATAGTATGTGTTCACATGTAAATCGTGAAGATTAATTTGGGCACATTTAATTATGTTTAAGCAATTAAACTTAGTTTATCCTATCAAAATCAATCTTATTCATAACAAAAAGAAACTAAACATTAGATAAACTTAATCTGAAGGAATTTTTATTTTTCTTTGAATTCCACACTGCACCATTTAAAAATAATAGTTCTAATGTTATTATCCAAATAAGAAATCTCATTTTCTTTCTTATTTTATTGTTGTTGTGTCAACCTTAAAGTACAGAGGTGTCTTGCAACATTCTCCGCTGTTTAATTTTCATAAAATAGAAAACAGGAGCAAGTTACAAGAAATTGCTGCAGGAAATTAGATCCATCATGTTGACTTGTTTTTTTTATCAGAAAGATTTCTAAATATGATACAGTTCAAAGGGAAGTTATCTTCAAAACCATAACTAATTACATAAACAAAACTCCTTTATCCTATGACAAAAATGTAGCCACAGTTTGATTCTTTATCCTAGCAGAAACAAACCTTGTGCTAACAAGAATTTACAAGACACTACTTTGCTTGATCATCGTTTGTTGCATCAAAAATTCAATCTTGGCAGCTACAAATTCTTGTGCTACCTTCACATGAACTCACCACAAACACTAAATATATTAACAAAAATGGTTTATGGACACTTAAGCTCAATATACACCCAAAGAAAGAGATGAAAGAAAGAAAGGTGTCCATGTAGAATGTGATAAGAGATAAGAGAGATAGAGATAAATGAAGGGTATCTATCTATCAATTGGGTGTATAAAGTATGCAAGTGTCCATATACCATTACTCAAATATTAAAATCTGATCAACCTCTCTCCTCTTTCTACACTAACCTATTCCATTGTCTTTGTTCTAACCACTTCTTGGAAGTGAATCCTGATGAGCCAGTTCATAGTTTCCATCTGTAGGAGGTGGAGTCTCACTGTCCTCAATATTTGCTTTTGAACAAAGGAAGAAGAAAGAAGATGTGTATATTGTAATATGCCAAATGCTGTAAACATTTCAAAAGAGAGTAACATGAGGTAGGGAAGAAAGAGAGAAAGAGAGAGAATGGATGTAATGTAAGTTTGTAATACCTGTGCCAAAACCAGTAGGATTCACTAGTTTCAAGTGTCCAGCTTATGGCTGCCATGGCCAATGCAGTAAAACCAGCCAAGGCAAATGCCAAGTGGTACCGTCTCAAAAGTGTCTTCACAAGATTATAGAGCCAACGCTTTATTGTTTGGAAACTGCGTTGGAAGTTCATTACTATCACTTATTTAGTTACAAATGTAATATTTGAGAGAATGGATAATTGTGTTATATTTACATTACTATCAAATACTTCACAATATTTATATAAATGAATTACCTTTAGTCACTAAAATGAGCCATCTAAGGAAACTAGTAAAGGACCAAGGAAAACAATGAAATCTGATTAATGTCTGCTAATAATCACACTCTAAACAGTAGCATATTATGCTAGGCTAAGGGTTCACAACAATGGCTAACAATGAATAGGAAGTAAATGCATGAAAATAAAAAAATGAAAATTGTTGCTAATATATCTATATAATAGCGTATATCTTATTGAAACAAATTTATACCTCAGTATAGAGAACATACCAGTGAGAGAAGTTAAATGAGATTCCAATTGAAAAGGAAAGGGACCTATACTTTGTTGAGATTTCTATCAACCATCCAACAAAGAGACCAAGAGCACCAATCACAATCACAAGAATAACATTGGAAGACCTGCACTATTCAGCATAGAAGAATATGAAAAGGACCTTAACATCTTTAATGATTGAGTGGGTGGTCTAAATTGTCCCTCTACTAGTTCATGTACCTGGTTGCTTTTGTTGCAGCCATTAGGGCAGTAAGGATAGCAACAGCTGTGTGGATTGCCCTCTTAAATACTTCATCAATGGTAGTTAGATAAATAAAAGTGCTAATCACAGCCATGAACGAGAGCCAGAAGTCCATGAACTGAAACATTGATATGTAAAAGCCTTTGTAAAACTCTCAGAAACATAAATACAGCATTTTGCATGACATTGTATTTAGGGCATATAATACAAAATCTAATTTTTTTTTTTTTCTTGTCTAAGCATGTATAAATGTTAAATATGATTGATGCCCATGGCTCATGCTTTCACTACATAATTCATTCCATTAGATAGTCAAATTATAGAGGTCTATTTAAGTTAGTAATACTATGCCAATGGCATAACATTTCCACTTCCAAAAATTTCACTTTATATATTTTCAGAAAGAGTAAGATTTGTGGAGATAGAGCTAACCTGTAAGACATTATAGTTCAATGCACACCAGGTGCCCACATCACACGCATGATATAGTCCACTTGAAATCCCACTGGATGTGTATAAAACCCATTCTGCTAATGCCTGCATTATGGAAATTATTTACTATTGCTCTATGTAAAAGCAAAAAAATCTATGTAAGGAAATAGAGTTATCAGTAGAAGCAATAGTGAAGGGAAAGAACCACCTTCTTCCGGAGGGCCCAATAGGCAGGAAGTATGGCTGCTGCATTTGATACAATGAGAAAAATTGATTGTCGTACATGGCCTATACAATTTTTTAAAAACTGGAATAAGGAATCTGTACTCTGCACACCATATTAATGAGCCAATTTTATGAATATAAAAAATGAGCAATCACCTTGATGAGTTACAATCTCAATGCTGCAGTCAAAGCCTCCATGGTTTCGATCACAAGAGCAGAAGCTGATGCAAACAAGTAAATGTTTAAACTCGTAAATTCCTTAATGGGTTGGGGATCAGATGTAAACATGAAATCTGGAAACTCCACCATATGACAATGAATTTTTTTCCTTGTGTCTCAGTCATTACCAAGGACTTTCATGGCCCTTGTTCAGCAACTAAGGAAAACAAATGGAATGTAAAAAAACAATTAGTGAATTAAGAACAAGCAAAGGGCTTAAGAGGAACCTGTAAGATGTTAGTCCACTAGCATCAAACGAAAATTTACAGTCTCCATGAGAGGAACATCGTTTTGGGCATCGCTCAAGTGAAATGGACATTGTATTTAGACCTTTTACGGAATCACTGCTGCTATTAAGATGTCTTAGACCAAAACCCCAAGTTCCTTCTCTAGCATACATAATATAAAAGTTCACTTTGGTATCACTTGAGTCATACAGCGTGAAAAACATAGATGGATCACTTCTCCTTGTCTTGTTTGCGTAATAATAGTCCCAGCTATCTAGAGATGGTAATCCACCAAATCTAGCATACACTTCATAACCAATCTTCGTATTTGAGGATAGCTGTATGTGAATGTTTCCTCCAGCAGCACCACGAGGAATGTCCAAAAGAAAGTAAGTCCAAATGTTATCAGATTCTCCAATGTATGATGAGTTTTTCAAAAGTGGCTCAAGAGGGAAATTGGCAGAATCATAAGATGCTCCACCAACTGGTAAATAATATGATTCAAAAGGGGTTGAACCTCTCCTTAAAAATGTCTGCAGAGAACCATTCTCTTGTCAATAATTTATTCCAATGCATAATAATATTTTCAAACATCACAAGATAGAACACATCTATACTTAATATGGTAAACCAACCAAGAAAGGAAACCATTTCAGTATCCTGTTGGGTGGTGCTACCTTAAAGGAAAGGACCATCAGACAAAAAAATTATAGGGTTTAAAACCCCTTTCTTAAGCAAAGGCATGAGGTAGTTTAAATCTTAAAGATCTAACAAAGAAGTTTATCTAAGTAAAGAAGCCAATAAGTGAACTCCAAAGGGACAGCACATCATGTATACTAATGTTTTCAATGTGACAGTGATAAGACATTCCAATTTCTGCATGATACATTCATCTCTATTATTGTACACATCAGATGTTACCAGAGTGCATAATTTGCTAACAGAAAGTTAATATTTGTACTTTAATGTTCTTTTAATTTTCTGGATTACAAGATATGGCTATATTTGATCATATCCTGATTCTATCTATTAAATTTCTATGCCCAAAATGCAGTTTGTAGTTCCACGGAATATCCCATGAACACACTTTAGAGCCCATTTGATCATGTTATAAAGAAAGAACAGAAGGTGACAGCATCATGCAAAGAATTTGATACCTACCTGAAGAAAGTAGCTATCCATTGTACAATTTGGTCCAGCTTTTCCAAGTGGACATTGAAGCACTTGAGATTCCACTGAATAGCAAACTCTTACATTGCTAACCTGAGTTTTTGTAAGATTGACTGGCACTATACTAATATACCATAGGCCAATTAATGGTGAATGGATAACCAGGGGATTTTTAGCTATATCAATGGAATAATCATTTGAGGTCTCAGAAGGCATAGCACCATGGCGAACAAAACACATTAAACTCATATCATTTGATGGAGTAACATTGAATCTGATATTTGTTGCTGTAATGATAATTTCTTCTGCCACATTCATTATATTCAGGGAGAAGAAGTTTGGCACACCTTCGTGAACACAAAATGCTTCAGAATTACTTTTGCAGGTGACCAAATTTTCCAACATTGACTTGTTCACTTTAGATTCCAAAACATTAGAGACATCCGATGCTTTGCACGAAAGTGGATAAACTGAACTGTTACAGAAATCCCCCCTCATCATTGAATTTGTGCATGCTTCCACACTTATATTGGCAATAAAGGAATATGAGGGACCGCGGACAATCTGCAGACAGAGGAGTAATTGTTTATCCATCCACATGTGCTTAATACATCAAGACCTTTGCTAAGGGAGATAGATGCATCAAATAGAAATAAGTTAAGGAAGTCTACTTAGTGTGGAACAAATACAGAAATTGGTATACTCAACATTAGAGCTAGTATCCAATCTAACAACATTGAACACCCAATGTGTAATACACCATTTCTGGACATAGCAATATATTCTGTCGGCCCTAAAACCCACTTTCTAAGTTTTTGAAATTAGAATCTTTCCACTTGATTTGATAGAAAGTTGGTTCGTATATAGGAAATATATGTTACACTAGACACACTGAACATTCTTTAATGTGGAAGACATAAATTTTATTTAAATGGCCGTTGGCTGAAAATTCTATCACTATTACAATCAAAATAATAATCACAATATCTTTTTTTGGAAAACTAAGTTTAAAATAAGTATTATTTGCAGAAAACTTCAATCAATCACAGATTAAGTATTGTCATTTTAGAATATTTAGATAACAAAATTGTTGATTAAAACTTAAAAATGTTGCCAAATGAATATACAATAAAGGGTGAAGTAACAAATGTAGTCCACCACCAAAACTGTGATTAAAAAACAAAAGCACAAATTTCTTTAGTCATGCACAGTACTGCGAAAGGTAGTAACTTTGCCAACATTATATCAACCTTTCTAGTGCACATTGAAAGACTGCATACAAAGAATAACAAACTTCTACAATAGTAATGAAAAATAATTTTAAACTTCTTTTGGATAGAAGTTACATATTACAATAAACCTTACCATCTTTGATTGTGTCCTTGTAGGTCCAATGCCATTGAAAAGACCAATGTACCAAACACCTGGAGATATCTGAACAATAATTTGTTATGCTTACTCTGTGCAATATTATAAACAACAAAACAAAATTCACTAGTAAACTAACCCTTTTCAACTAATGATAAAGATGTTAGAGATATAAAAATAACAATGTGTCATCACCTAATAACCATGGTGCAAGGTAAACTGGACAAGTACATAGTCTGCATTTCAAGCCCTAGTGGGCACTAGAGGGGATGTGTCAAACATATAAAGCCAATATACATTAACAAACAGCTTAATCTTTTGAGAAGGATGTTTCTTGGCAATAGGAATTTCAATTTTAAGGAAGATATATCTACGTTAACAAAAGCAAAGGGAGACACTGAGCAACTAAAAAACAGTACTTCAAGTAAAAAGGACCTATATAACAATACCTGATTGTTTGTCAGTTTCATAGTGATATTTTTCTGCATGGGAAAGCACTGCTCCACATCTAGACCATTTATTCCTAAAGAAAACGGGGAACAAAAAGTATTTATATTAGGGAAATTGAACTAGAAATTTCTAAAAAGATATTTTCTCTTCTTTCTTGTCAAGAAAGGGGATTAACAATGAGAGAGAAAGAACAAGTGAAAGTGGACTCCAAATGAACAATGACAATTCTGAAAGAACAATCCACTTTTAAATCGCAAAACCTTCTCTCATGGTTATTGGTTTTTTTAATGAGTCATCCTTCTCTCCTGGTTGTTGGTTTTTTAATGAGTCATCAACATTCAAATCGAAGTAAGGGGTAGAAAAGGAAAGGGAATAAAAGATTTGAATGTCTAGATTAGTAATGTCAAAGTGATTCAAAACAAATCCAACTGGAAACAAAGAAGCATTACACATTCATGAGTTCAGCACCATCCATTACCAAAGAAATAACCATAGTAGAGCATGTAAATTAATGGAAGTGGTGGAATAACTAAATATGCACTGTTCATTCAAGACATGTACCTGCTTCTTTAGAAATTATGACACTAATTTAACAAATGGTGGGAACTTGGTAAAGCTCCAACATTTTAATCATGGAAATGTATATATAGGGTACACTAAAATGCAATTTCTAAGCCCTTCACAAAATGAACTCATAAATATTTCTTAGAAAGAAATTTAACACAATTTATGTTGTTGAACTTCAATTAGAAAAAAAAAAAAGTATAATTAACTTTAGTCGAATGTAGTGAGGTGGGTCCCCTACCAGAAGTGGCTGAATCTTTCAGAGATGTGTTTAAGGCATCTGGCAGTGGAGGACTTCCATCTCTAAAGCATATTATTGGCAATGTCTGTACTGGAACCCTTTCAATTCTAGAGATATCCTGAAAACAATGAACATATGAAGTATGAACAAATGAGGGAAGTAAATAAACCAGAGACAATTAAAAGGAAAGACAAACACAGAAGGTCCCTCCTTGGACTTTTTCTGTTGCACAGCCAACAATGAGAATTTTAAAAGTTACATAAAAAAGGAACATATAAATAGGATTTTTTATCATCAGAGAACCATATCATTTTCATTTTCATTCTTGCAATATGCACCAAATACAAGACATCAAAATAGAAAGTATGAAATCATCCAACAGCCACAGATATCATAAAGATGCTATCTATCTGATAGGGCGTTGGGTATGGGATTGGGGAGATCAAGCCACTTATGTACTCCAACAAGCATACCATACTACTCGATGTGGAAGTTAGACACCGTAATACTAAAGTCCCTATCATAGCACCACCCTTGAGAGTTGATGTCCTGCATTACATTCTATTACACTTCACTTAGCCTTTTTGGTCAACTTCTTCATAAGTAGCCTATTAGTTAGAGACATTGACAACTAGCTTTAGCACCAACTATAATCACTCAGCAGTTGGGGAACCCTCCCTTAAATGTTAGACATTGTGGTTGTGGCATCCAATGTCTCATTGAACTCACTAGAATACCATACTTACAACATGGGACTTGAGTCCTATGGCTTGGAATTGAATCTAACATCCCACCACACTCTGTAGTCCCAATGCTTACGCCTCACATGAGTTGAGTGTGCACCAGCCCTTTGACTAGTCCTAGATAAACACTACAATGTTGGTGTCACCACTCCTTTGCAGCTGAAAATGGTGGAAGACTCTGATACTCATTGATAAGAACATTAGGACATCCACATCACAAAAGCTAGCAATCACCAGACATCACATATTACTTGATGGAACTTAAACACCCAATATACCCAAGCTTTTGTCACTATGATTCTAAAATGATCCTATGTACAAAGAGGTATGAATATACTTACAATGTCTACATCTGAGTTCAATGCTATAGACAGTGCAGAAAACCATGGTGGTAAGTCAACTGCAGCAATGGAAAACATTAAGAGAAAAGTAAGATCATCCATAAGTCATCAATTCCTTATGTATCAGAAATGAGTTGTTTTAATATTTAGTAGTTTGTAAAAAATAACGAATTCAAAACCATATAACTAATTGGATCACCAAAACAGAAGGAAAGGAACAATAATCTTCATCAGTAACACTATCTCACCCTGTTTCCATGGGAAACATAATGAAAGTAAATGAGACTAGGCTGATTGTTATCCATTTCTTGCTTATATAGGTATTGTAATGGTAGTAGTTAAATGTTACAAATTCAATGAACACAATTAGAGAACAAATGACAAATAGCCAACAAACAAGATTGTATGATATGTTTCAAGTCAGTTTATGGTTCTTACAATGATCAAATATTGCCATATAAGCTGTATATATATGCACTCTGATATTTCTATCAGAATGACCAATAGAAAAGCATAAGACTCGTAATTGAATAAAATCAACTCCTTCATAACATATACAACATTTACATTATTGCCAGGCTCCTAAATTTCCTTAGGCTTAATTCTTAATTAACACCCTGGCTCTCTTCTATACAAAATCATGGAAACAGTATAATTCTTAGAAATTAAGCAACCAAGTAAGATCAAGGGAAAGCATGGAGAGAGAGATTATTCTCCAATAAATTCACCTTTACATTGAAATCCAATTGCAACCCATTAAAGTTACACAAGATAGTGCTTCATGAACAACTAAACACAGCAACAAAGCAAATAACAATCAGTATGAAGAAAGGGTCACTGCCAATAGGCTCACACACCTCTGATGTAGCGCAAATCAAAGGGCCTGAGCCTAGTCTCAGGGTACCTGAAGCTTGAAACAGTAAAGGTTTCACCTTGAGCCGTGCCCACTTCATCATTTGCAGAGAAAAGGCCAAAGGAACAGGAAAAGAGCAGCAGAACAGCGAGAACCAGATTGGGATGATACCATAGAATCAAATTGATACCCATCTCTTTATCACTGTTCGTGTGATTTTGAGGCAATTCTTAGATCATGGAGACGCCAGAAAGTGAGTGATGCAAAAGGGTGTTAGTTGATTAATTAAATAATAATGAGAAATCTTTATCAGTGGGGATGTGGTAAAGACAACTAGAAGGTGGGAATTATGAGTCAGGGCTCATATAGTACTAAAAGTAATCACATAATTGGCACAAAATCTATGTTAGGATGATGCTAAGTCATGTTGTGTTGACTTGAGTGAGGATGTTACACCTTGGTTACTCTACCACCTGCGATGTTTGTTTGGAATGTTCAGAACAGATAAAAATAACAGAAAAAATATATAATTAACCTTATAATCAGTAATAACTTTTTTTATTAGAAAATACTTAATTCTAGATTATGCTTATAATGTATAATTGTTTATATTAGTGTTCTTTTTAATATATTTCTGAATTATTTTTAATGGAAAAGGTGTAGAAACATTTAAAATAATAAATATAATTATGAATCTATGAAAATATGAAAATATATAAATATTTGAAATATAGTAATTACAAAATATGGTATTATATATTATTAATAGATAAGTACTTATATGAGTATCTCAACTCTTATTTCAGCAAAAGTAACCAAAGTTGGAAACCATGACGCGTTATTTTAAATAATTGCGTAGAGACCACTTTACTATATATAGTTTCAATTTTCCATTTCGGTTACTTCTATTTAACGTGTTGTATACAGATTGAATCAACAAAAATTGAAATAATTCATTTAAAAATTTGAAGATAGAATAGATCAAAAATCAAGTAAACTAAAATTAAGAAAATTAATTTTTTTTATTAGATTGAATCAAACTTTATATTTGATTTTAGAATTTAATCAAAACAAATATATATAAAATTAACATTTACATAAATAATAACGAGTAATATTTGAATTGTATTTCTTGATTAAGTGAATTAAAAATTATCTATAACAATATATAAAATGAATTATCCTTTTTAATACACATATTTTATATTTCTCTTACTCTTAATTATGTTTTAAAATTTGAAAAAATCTATAATAATATATAAAGGAAATGCAGATTTAACACTTCTACTTTACTTTTAATTATATTTTAAAATTAAAAAAATAAAAGTAAACTATCCAAGCGATGTATAATCATTTATTATTATTTATATATAGCATTATTAATACTTTTTTTAAATATATAGAATAAGAAGTAAATCAATGTTAGTTTGAATAATGAATAAACTTAATGGGAAATTATTGTTCTAACACTGTTACATTACATTATATTTATGACATCCTATGCTATATCTATATCTTTTTATTTTAAAAATAATGTAAAATATAAATATAAATCCGGTTATTTTTTTATGGTAAATTTGGGATGATTTCAATAATTCTTGATTTCAATATTTATTTATGTTTCTTTCCTATTTGATCATTTCGAAGTAGGGAGCCCAAGTGAGGAGAGTGGTGCACCTTTAAATATCTCATCCTCGTCTTAGATGTAAAAATCTATTTCTATCTTTTAAGTATAAATTCACCTTTATCTTCATATTTCTTTATATTTAATAGACATTTGTTTTTTCTTATCTCCATCGATATTTTTTTCTGATCTCCATAGAAAAATAGATAGACATGTACCCATTTTTTATTGTTTTAAATATTAATTAAATATTTAAAAATAAATAAATAAAATATGATATAATCAAATATTCAATATTAAAAAGATATATATTTTAATTTAATGCAAGAAAGAAATTATAATTATGTAAATATAAAATCAAATAAGATTTTCAATGTCATAATCACTTTACGCTTGTCATTTTTTTCTCATTTTTCTCTTCTTTTTTACAGAACCTATGCAAATCGAAACCGCTTACGCTATCTTATTATTGTTTTTGTTGTTTTGTTCTTGCACCACTTATCTTTCACTTGTCGTCCCTATTTTTGCATGATTCTACTTCTTGTATAAGAAGTCTCCTACTTATTTTAAACAAATATTATTGATAAGTCAATTTCAATTAATGTCTATTAGTACATTGACCTTGCATAGTGTCATTATTCTAACATCAAATATTGTTATTTTAGTGCTTATTTTAGTTATAACATATTGAGTGGTAACCTATATATACCTCAAGATATTTAAATTGCACCATTTTCATTCACTTTTATATTGTCATTAATTTGATTTAATCATTTTTACTTTGGGTCTTAGTGTAGTAACAAACAAGAGATTGTGAGTGCAACTACTATGTGATGCAATGAATGATATTATACAAGCTAATATTAATAGAGATTGAGATTAGGTGATATGTTATAACCCACCAATACACTCATAAATTAAATTATTACTTAATTATGAATTTATGCTAACTTGAATTCTTATGTTGTAGTTTTTTCCACCACAAACAACTAAACTCATAAGAATTGGATTATGTTAGAACAATATGAGCAAAATATTTTGTTAAAATTTATAACACTTTAGGATAGATGACTTGCTAGTATAAATTTTTATAGTTTTAGGTTTTTATAAAACTTCTATTTTTTTTTTTTTTTTGAAACTCTGATTAAATTTTTAATAATTTACAAACTTCAATGACAATTGTTCTAAAGTTTATTATTAATTTAAGTATATTTTATTTATAGTTATACTTGTGCATTCATTGATCTATATACAATGTTTAAATGTAAGTTCTTCTGTCTATATGAATTTATCTACTTATAATATTTGCAAGTTTGTCGATTGTATATAAAACCAAGTCGAAAAATCACATATGACGTTAGTTTAAATATTAATAGCTGTCGTTTCCAATTTATAATTACGATTTTACACCAAAACCTTCATCAATTTTAAGATAATCTTTTTTTTTTAAAAAAAACTTTTATTTTTTCACTACACTAATAACTTTATATCAACTTGTCTATTAAAGGAGTTATGAACATTTTTACCTCTAACCGTCATCATAATTCTTTTTAACAAGAGTCTACCCATCACCAAATATCATAATTTATACAACACTTTTATTAACACGATATTTAGAAAACAATTTTTCAGTTTTTTTTTAAGCATTGTTAAAAGCTATGTCTACTGTAGTGTCATATGTATTAATATAAGAATGAGTATAATATTATACAATAGTAATATTTATTATTTATTCTTTTAACTGTTCCGAGTCTTCTACAAGAATCAAATAATTAAAATGAACACTTCTAAGAGTCCCAAAATGTTTTTATGTATGTTGGGAAAGGAAGTGCCCACTAAATGTGTGAGATATCACCATGAATCCTCTGGGGTACCATATGGTGATTTTCATTATCATCATCATCTAATATGTCTGTTGTCTGCATTTTAGATAATTGTTGGAACTTAACTGCTTCTCTCTTTTTCTTGCTGAATAGTTTCTTTCCATAAATGGCACCAGCAACAGCTGCTCCCACTGAAGAAAAAGCCAAGATAGTCAGTATCTTCTGCACTTGGCAATAGAACATGGTTATCAAATTGTAAAATGATATAATAATAATAATAATAATAATGATGATGATGATGATTATAGTGATGATTAGTTCTAAGAAGATTTTGTGTCACACTCATATTGGAGTCACTGCTGCTGCTGACCTTAGAAAATTTTGTCTCAGTTGAATTTGAGTAAAAATCTGTGGTAGAAAATCTATTAGATAAGTCTTATATATTGAGCATTCTAACTCATTAGTAACTAATAACGGTAGAATGCATTTGAGTGTGTCATGTTGAGATTGATCAAAGCCAAGGTATTTTTATTCAATGGCACAAGCATAATGGCATGTTTGAATGAGTATATAAATAAAGTAAAATACAAAATCCAAATAAAGAGCAACATGTTTATGCAAACACAAAACTTCTAGCTTGTAAGTTGGGAAGAGTTTGAACTTCAAAGTTATCATTCAAGTGATTTCAAAGGGTCAAACATGTTTGTGGTGATACAAGCATATCATATAATATAACTCTTAATTTCTATAGCATCTAAACTGAGTTTTGATTTGTGAAAGGGAGAAGGGAGAGAACCTGTTGGATTGGTTAGAAGAGAGCAATCAGGGCTGTCTTTCCATTCAGATGGACATTGGCAAACATAACCTGCTTCAGCCAAGCATTCAACATTATGGAAACAAAAAGTCTGACCACAGGATGCTCCAGAAAGCTCACAATGCTCCCCACCAAATCCAGGGGGACATTTGCATGAGTACTTCTCTCCTTGAACAATTTCCTCACAACTTGCCCCATGTTCATACTAGAAGGAGTTTGTTCCATCACACATAGTCATTTCTTCATCACAAAACTTACCCCTACAACCTCAAGCCTCATAAATCTCATCCAGAAATTTGAAAAAGCAATATTGAATCAGAAGGACTAATACTCTTAGCATTGATGATATGATATTAAACTAGGTTCTACAAAATAGTATGTGACAACAATTTTGGCCACAACACAACCTTCAGATTTTTAAAATCATTTTGGCAGCAGTGCAACTGAATTGTGGCCACATTAGCCATGTTTTTTCACAATCTTCTATAATAACAAAGATCATAATTTAACTGAGATCTCAATTTAAAAGTTTTATATCAAATATGATCATGTAAAGCAATATTGGAATTCTTTTGTCCAAAAAGAAAGACCCCTTTTACTTTTGATGGTTCTAATTAAAGACAGTTTTTATCCCCACCCCTTTATTTTTTTAATGTTGATAATACTGAGAAATAACATTTCTACTTTAAGAAACTGATAAAACCTAGTGTGAATGCTTTGAAGGAAGAGTAGTTGAAATCAAGTTTTTGATATTTGAAGTGTTTTTTATCTGAGGAAAGTTCTATTTCCGTTTAAGATGGTGGAAGGATCGGGGAGGTTGCAAATGCAGGCACCAAAACTGTTACACAACCCAGTTTTGCAGTGATCATCTTCACATTCCAAGAAATACACATTCAGTGACCCCAAAAGCAATGAAACAACAACCACTTGATATATTCTTGTTGTGACTGACATTTTGAACATTTACTTGTTGTGTGTGTGAGACTTTTCCTTCACTTTATGATTATTTTTCGTTGGTACAATGTTTTAGATCAGTGAGATAGTTACTTAAGATTCAAGCAAAGGTTAATGTAGAAAAAAGTAATTTTTCCATATCTGAAAGTGATCACAGAAGCTGTATATAAACAAGCCTGGATACAGTGGTACAAATAAATATTTTCTTAAAATAGATAAGGAAATAATCTCCTCTTAAATAAAAAATAAATATTTCTACCTAATAAAGGAAAGAAATAATTACTCGTAATCCCTACAACTAACAAAATGAAATAAGAAATAATCCTCATTAAATCAGAAAGATTCTTTCGTAAAATAGTTGACTGATTTCCAACACTCCCCCTCAAGTTGGGTGGTAGATGTCTATCATGCCCAACTTGGATCTTAAATTTTCATATGTATTTCTAGGAAGACCTTTAGTCAAAATATCTGCTGTTTGTAGACTTGATGGTGTATATTCTAGGTTGGCAATCTTGCTTTCAATTTTTTCTTTTGTGAAATGGCGGTCAATTTCTACATGTTTGGTTCTACCATGTTGGACTGGATTCTTTGCAATGCTTATGGCAACTTTGTTGTCACATAGAATTTTTATAGGAGAATCTAAGGAAAGATTAAGCTCCTTGAGCATTCTTTGGAGCCATATCCCTTCACACATGCCATGAGACAGTGCTCTAAATTTTGCTTCAGCACTACTTCTTGCCACCACTTGTTGCTTTTTGCTCCTCCATGTCACCAAATTTCCCCAAACATAAGAGCAATACCCTGTAGTGGATTTTCGGTCAATAATTGATCCAGCCCAGTCTGCATCGGTGTACACCTCAAGGTTTCTATTTGAATTTTTTGCTAAGTAAAGCCCTTTTCCCGGTGTTCCTTTAAGATATTGAAGAATTCGATTGACAACCTTCATATGTAGCTCATTTGGGTTGTTCATATATCTACTTGCCATACTTACTGCAAAACCTATATCAGGCCTTGTATGAGTTAAGTAAATCAGTTTTCCCACAAGTCTTTGATACCTCTTCTTGTTAGTTGGACTGCTCTCTTCTTCCATCCCCCCTTTCTTTGTTGGATCCATCGGAGTGTCAGCAGACTTGCACCCTAACATACCAGATTCCTTTAGCAAATCCATTGTATATTTCCTCTGAGACATAGAGATTCCATTTTTTGAGCGGGCTACTTCCATTCCTAGAAAATACTTGAGTTTTCCTAGGTCCTTCACCTCAAATTCCTTTGTCAAGAGCTTCTTGAGAAGCTCAATTTCTTCATGATCATCTCCTGTGATAACAATGTCATCAACATACACAATAAACAATGCTATTTTTCTTCCCTCCAGAGAGTGTTTCACAAACATTGTGTGGTTTGTTTGACATTGTACAAACCCATTTCCTTTGACAACTTGGGTTAATCTTTCAAACCATGTCTGAGGAGATTGTTTGGACCATACAATGACTTGCGTAGCTTGCACACTTTGCCTGCTGTTCTTGGGTTTTCAAGTCCTTGAGGGATTGTCATGTAGACTTCTTCTTCTAGTTCTCCATTGAGAAAGACATTTTTTATGTCAAGTTGATGCAATGGCCAATCCAGATTTGCTGCGAGTGATAAAATGACTCGAACTGAATTTAGTTTTGCCACTGGAGCAAAGGTTTCCTCGTAGTCTATGCCATAGGATTGTGTGAACCCTTTTGCCACTAGTCGTGCCTTATATATGGTAACACTTCCATCAGCATTATATTTGATGGAGAATATCCATTTGCAGCCCACAGGTTTCTTCCCTTTGGGTAGGTTTGAAAATTCCCAAGTTCTGTTCTTCTTTAGAGCAAGGACTTCTTCTTTTACAGTTGCTGCCCATTTTTGGTGTTGCAATGCTTCTTGTATGTTCCTTGGTATTTGAGTGTTGTCAAGTGTTGTCTCAAAAGCTCTATAGTTTGATGATAATCTATCATAAGACACAAAATTTCCAATAGGATGTTGAGTACCAGACCTCACACCCTTTCTAACAACAATGGGTAGATTAATGTCAGTGATTTCTTGGTTGGAACTATCAAGATGTGGAGGAACAGAGAAAGTGTTACCTTGGTGAGTTTCTGTTGGCTCTGGTATTTGGACAAAGTCTTGGCTTTTCCTTGTAAATGTAGGGGGCTCTTGCTCTTGTCGAATTTTCTCTCTCCTTGAAAAAACAAGAAGTGGCTTGTCTGTTTGTGATATCTTTGTCTCAGTTTCAGAAGTTGGGTTGACTGGACTTGTTGCCACCTCTGGTGTTGTTGTGGTGTTGACTGAACCTGCTGTTATTGTCACCTCTGGTTCTGTTAGGCTATGACCTGTATGGCTAAAGTTCCATAGCTGAAATTCATTCTGTTTTCTCTCCCCCTGAATTTCAAGCTTGGAGTAAAATGGTTTTTCCTCAAAAAAAGTGACATCCATAGAATGATAGAACTTTTCCATTGATGGAGAATAATATTTGTATCCTTTATGATTAGGTGAATAGCCTAGGAAATGCAAGGAATTGATGTGGGGTCCAATTTGTACGAGTAGGTGTATGATTATGGACAAAAACAAAGCACCCAAAGATTTTGAGAGAGATAGTTGTGAACAATCTAGAGGTTGGAAACGAGGTTTGAAAGATGGAATGTGGAGTGCAGTAATTTAGGACTTTGGAGGGCATCAGTTGATGAGGTAGGCAGCTGTAAGGATTGCATCTCCCCAAAACTTTGATGGGACATTTGTGGCCAGTAACAAGGATCTAGCAATTTCCAGTAGATGACAGTTTTTCCGTTTTGCAACTCCATTTTGTTGTGGGGTATTGACACATGAGCTTTAATGAACAATCCCATTTTTCTGGAGATAGGATCTTAGAGCAAAGTTGTAATATTCACGACCATTGTTTGTTATCAACACTTGAATATTTGCTTGAAATTGCATCCTCACCATGTTGTGAAAGTACTCAAAGATTTGTCCTACCTCTGATTTTTCCTTCATAAGAAACACCCATGTTGTTCTTGTGTGGTCATCAATAAATGTGACAAACCATCTAGATCCTGTGATATTATTAATCTTAGATGGCCCCCGCACATCACTACGGATTAAGGAGAATGGATGAGATGGTTTGTATGGTTGGGTAGGATAAGTATTTCTAGAATGTTTAGCAAGTTGACACACATCACAATGGAAAATATTTGGATTTTTATTGAATAATGAAGGGAATAATTTTTGCAAGTACATAAAGTTGGGTGGCCTAGGCGATAATGCCACAATAGTACAGACTAAATTTTGGGTAGGGTGGCTACACAAGCAGATATTGACACTTCTTATTTTTTCTTGAAGTTTTCAACCCTAAGGAGATAGAGCCCCGCACATTCTTCAGCATTGCCAATCGTCTTTCTCGAATCCAAAGCCTGAAATTCACATAAATGAGGATAAAATTTAGTAACACAACGTAGATCTTTGGTTATTTTGCTTATGGATAGCAGATTACAATCAACTTTAGGGACATAAAGAACATCATTTAGGGTGATATCCTTATAGACAATGATTGTTCCTTTACCAACCACTTTAGAGTGAGTACCATCTGCAATTCGAACTGTGGAATTCTCATGACAAGGGAAATACTTGGTGAACATGTTAATATCCCCTGTCATGTGGTCAGATGCTTCTGAGTCCACAATTCAATATGTTGTCCTTCTTTTACATGCAGATAAAGCATTTAAATGGTTACCTTTTTGTGCCAAAGAGACACTACCATTAAAGCTCTCTATTTTTATACTTTGCTGAAGAAGTTTCTGCAACATGTCTATCTGCTCTTTGCTGAATGGGCTATGTTCAGGTGTTGCAGCTTCTGTGGTGTTCTCTAGATTGTGCGCAGAAACCGTGTTGCCTCTGTTTTCTCTACCTTTTGGAGGTTTTCCATAGAGAAACCAGCATGTGTCCTTTGTATGTCCTATCTTCTTGCAATTTTCGCATGAAGGTATGGGCTTTTTCTGTTGGTAATTTTGTCGGAATTTCTTTACAGCCAAGGTTGCGCTCAGTGGAACCTCCTAGCATTATCTTCCTTCTACTTTCTTCTCTTCTAACCTCAGAGAAGACTTCTTGGACCTTTGAGAGAGGTTTCTTTCCAAGAATTCGTCCACGAACCTCATCAAGGTCCTTATTGAGTCCAAGGAGGAATTTATAAATTCGTTCCTTCTCCACAAGAGTTTTATATTGCATACTATCTTCAGCACAACTCCACTTGATCTCCTCATAAATGTCTAGCTGCTGCCAATATCGAGTAAGGGTGTTAAAATATTCTGTAATTATAGAATTTCCTTGTCTTAAGTCATGAATGAGGCTTTTAATCTCAAAGATTGCTGAAGTGTTGTCCACGTCTAAATATGTCTCTTGTGTTGCATCCCATTTTTCTTTTGTAGTGCTGAAATACATAAAATATCCTCCGATCTCATTCGTCATAGTATTTAGGAGCCAAGACATTACTAGACTGTTTTCTAGTTTCCAAGTTTTGAGTTTGGCATCACCCTCGTGTGGTTTTGTAGCTTCGTCGGTGATGTACTCCTCCTTTCCCTTTCCTTGGAGGAAGAGGTGGACAGATCTTGCCCATTGGGTGTAATTTTGGCCATTAAGTTTGTGGCCTGTGATTTGGAGGTTGTTTCCCTCAAGCGTGCTGGTAAGGGCAACACCCCCAGTCTCCATCTTGAGCCCTTCCTCTTGTTTCTCACTCTTGTCAACCATTGGACAAAGAGGTATTTAGTGTTGGTTCAGATCGTGCTCTGATACCATGTAGAAAAAAATAATTTTTCCCATATCTGAAAGTGATTACAGAGGGTGTATATAAACAAGTCTGGATACAGTGGTACAAATAAATATTTTCCTAAAATAGATAAGGAAATAATCTCCTCTTAAATAAAAAATAAATATTTCTACTTAATAAAGAAAAGAAATAATTACTCCTAATCCCTACAATTAACAAAATGAAATAAGAAATAATCCTCATTAAATCAGAAAGATTCTTTCCTAAAATAGTTGATTGATTTCCAACAGTTAAAAAGTTTTTTATGAGTTGGTACTAGTGCCTAATGAGCTCAAACTTGGAAACTAAGTTAAAGTTGTGACATAGAGGGAGTTTAAATTGTAGTTACCAATATTGGTCTTCAGAATTTTTTTTGCTAATATCTAATTATTTATTAAATTATGTTCTAATTATTTTGTGTGTATCCCAAATATTTTGATTTTTTCCACCTTTAAGAAAGACATACCTAAATCTATCACAATCATTGTTTTCTCAACACATCTTCCACGTTCTCTACGCTTGTAAGCCACTGTGACAGGTCACAAGCCACCGTGTGCTTGCTCACCGGCCACCGCAGGCCACTGCGTCGCCGTCGAAGGCCTTTAAGTCACCATTTGCAAGCCTCCGCGTCATTGTTTGCCGGTCACGGCTTCGCTGTATCACTCAAGTAACACTTTCTTTCCCTTTTTCGATTAGCGTTTCCATTTTCACCCTAATGTTTCTCTTCGTTTTCAATTTCTCCAAAAATACCTAAGAGTCTTTTTTTTTTCTCTCTTGAACTTTTATTCACTCTATGTCTGCAATTGAGCATGTGCCTTTTTCCCTTTTGAAGCCATTCTCATGAAAAGTATGTGTCCTTGCTTGCCTTCTCTCTCGACCGTTGTTTGTAGGTGTCTCTCGTATTTCATATTTTGTAGTGCGAATTATTGCGACCCTTTTCATGATTTGGGGCATGTTTTCACTGTTTCTTGAACTTTGCCCGAGGGATGAAGAAAGATGCATACATGTCAATATAAAAGTGATAGAGACTTATCGTGGTCATAAAAGATTGCAATTTATGATAGCTTCTTGAGTGCAATCATAATCACAATAGACTTGGAGATCCAGTACATGAGGGTTCTTAATAAAATAGGACAAACTCTTCTACAATTGTTGATTTTTAGATTGCAATATATTTCTCAAATTCTTAACTAGAAATGCATAATATATTTTATTGTGAATTGTACTATCTAACTTCGTTTGAATCATTGTCTTTGATGATTGTTTGGCAGTGTAGTTGCATATCACTTGGTGAATCTACTATAAACATCAATCTTGGTCTCTCAGTCAATCTATAAGCTGAAAATCATGGATGAGAAATGTATATTCTCCATGTGGCCTAAATTGTGCATACTATGGCCGAATAGTCAACAGACAAGGCCCAAGCATGATGTACATCCCACTCGGGTGATCTAGCGGATAGTTGGGTTACCATGGCAAAATAGTCCACAGACAATACCAAGGCATGAAACATGTAGTACATCCAAGTGGTGTCAAGGTGGTCAAGCGGACAGTCCTCAGATGAGGCTGAATTGAGATCGATTCGAGTCAGGACAAAAGACAACTACTAACAATTGCAATCTGTAAAGGCCGCCACAACATAGAAACCTCAACCAATTGCAGAGATAGCCTGTCTGTAGAAGTTTCCCTGCTCAGAACCTCGACCAATCACAACGTTGAAGCTGTCAAAAGTCAGTCATCTAACAAATGCTCACCACCCCTAGTGTAAACATAGAACCAACCGAAACCTTGGCGGCCAAGATCAAAAAGGCATGGTTCGATTCAATTAAGCACTTTGTAAAGAGCGAAGACTGTTAGGAGGAGAACGAACAATCTTTAAAGGTGAAAAGCGCTTGATATGTGCTAATCGACGAGGAACTATATAAGAAAGGATTTTCCAAACCTCTGTTGAGATGCGTCACCCAGGGACAAGCCTAGTACATCATGGAAGAATTGCACATAAGGGTGTGTGGGCTCCACTCTGGGGCGGGGAGTATGGCGAACAGAGTGGTTTGAGTCGGTTACTATTGGCCTACGATCCAAACAGACTGCACTGAGTATGTGAGAAAGTGTAAGTGCTGGCAAGAATATGAAAACCTCATACACACCCAACCTAAAGTCCTGCATAGCATCACGCCCCCATGGCCCTTCGCCATGTAGGGAATGGACATAATAGGACCCTTCCCCCCAGGGACGAACCCTATCCGCCAGCCTAGGGCGTCCTCTTCTCACCTGTTGAGCCTCGTCCAAGACAGTAGTGTCTTCATGCACAACCTCGGAGGGGATATCGTCAATCCGCACTAGCTGGCTATTATAGATGGCCTTATTTTCATCTAGTTCATTCTCTTCAGGAATGCCATAAAGCAGGATTGCTTGGCGACAGCTTGTCTGAAAGATTGAGAATGAACGTTCGGCGCATAGTCCTTCAGTTCGTTCAACACCGAATCCAAGCAAGCCCTCTCCGACGCAACATCATCATGAGTCAAGGTGGCCTCGGCAAAATTATCCTCATATTTCTTTAAATCAGAAATAAGTTCTTGCACCCTTTTCTCTTATGCCTCCAGCCAGACCCTAAGCGCATCTCGCTCCGCCTTCTTCAAGGCCTCTTCTTGAACAGTGTTGGCGTTCAGAGCCGCCTTCAGAGAGTTGTTAGAGGAAGATAACTCCTTCGTCAACCTTGCCACCTCCGAAGAAGAGCCCTTGAGCTATTCGATGTGCAACACCTTAGCAAAAGCGAGAGTACGACTTTGCATCTCAAAATAGGCGTTCGCAAGCTCTTCAGTAGAGGCAACATTCACCGCACCCCTATCAGCAAAAGACAGTGAGAAGTTTATCCCCTTGAAAAAGGCAAAGTGCTCAGCATTACTTAGCCCCGCACCCTGACTTTCCGTTCGAGCCTTCTTGAGCGAATGGCGAGACGATAATGGCTTCTTTCCACGATCCTTCCTTTTGTTTTTCTTGTCGTCAATAGGAGGGGGTGCCACATAAGCATGCTAAGGCAAGGAGGAAACAGTTAGGCGGGGAGTGCGAGACGCTCCTCCCTTGTCAGTAGGAGGCTACCTCTCCGCCTTTAGCTTCTTCAATCTCTCCAAAAACTCTACACCCTTTTGAGCCATGATCCCTGAAAAATAATAGGTGATTCAGTAGGGTTAAAGACCAGACACTAATCATTCAAAGATAACAACACATACCCTTCAAATCCACCCAACAGTGAGAAGAAAGAAAAAATTTAAGTATGTTCCGAAAAGAGAGACGTCGAGGAAACTAATATGGGATATCAAACATCTTCTTGTCGTCCTCGGTCATGGACGACCTCGGCCAAGAAAGATAACTGACAGGATTTCAGGTCCAATATAAAGGAAACTTGGGCGTATCCTCGTTAAAGAAATAATGCCTCCCGACAGGTGAGAAGGTTATTTTAAAAAATGCATTCTTAAAATATTTGTAAGAACAGAAAGGTGTAAAAAGAACAATTCCCTGATTGGCTTACAAGTCATAACCACCTAATCGGCCGAACAGGGCGTACACTATAAAATGCAAAAACATATGGAGAGAAGGTTTCAGACGAAACATCTCCGCTAACACACGAAAGGCCCGAAGAGACGTCTAGGAGTTGAGGTGCAACTGAGCAGGAGCCACGTTTAGTGTGCGTAGCACGCCCATCGTGAACTCAGCAAAAGGGATCCAAACATGAGAATCTGTGAAGAGACAAGCATGCATGAAAAAGAAGTCGGTCGGGTGACATTTCTCGCCTATGAAAAATGTTGTCAACAGCTAAGCACCGCTCTACAGAAATCGCTCCTTTTGGTACATCGTCGGCTAAGATACGGTATGCAGTCGAATAACTTTCCACCATGGATGACCAACGATACTTAGAGAACTGACGGGTGACTCGACCGCTAACTCAGTCATACCCTTTCCGACGGGGAAGATTGCCTTCAGCTAGCTCTACTCCCAACCTACAAGTTGCATCAATGCCTTTCCCTCACACCCCATACCCAGACGCCTCCTTGAGCGAACCAGTCTCTCCACAAGAATTTCCACTTTGGGCGGAACCCCTAGAGGACAGACTACTCGAAAACTCAGCAGAAGTAAACAAAGAAGAAGATCTAAAAGACATCGTTACCTCTCGGAACGAAAGCAAAACACCTCGCCACCCTCACAATAGATGTCAAATATCGGACAAGGAAAATCAAAACTAGAAATTCTACAAAAAAGCAAATAACAATACCTCTATTTATAGAGAGACATAAACTCAATGGTCACATCAGGAGACGTTTTGTCTCCTCACCATCAGATCACATATGGCGCAGATCTCAAATTGAAACTACGTCAGCCATATAATTCTACTCACCATGGAGAAACGAGGAGCCGTCTAGTTTTTGGCACAACACTCTTCTAGTGCACACACCAAAAGGTGAGCCTCTTGACTTGCTCTCGAGCTTGGCGGGCTAGTGTGCATACAACGGCCGAATAGTCCATAGACAAGGTTGATGTATGAAACATGTAGTCTATCCAGGTAGTAATTAGTCTACACAGGAAAAAGAAGAAACATCGCTAGACTCACATCACTAAAAAGGCTCCCGTGCCAAGCTCTCGAGCCTGGGGGCTAGTGGGCATACTATGGCCGAATATTCCACAAACAAGGCCCTGGCATGTTGTACATCCGAGTGGTGTCAGGGTGATCTAACGGATAGTTGTGGTACCACGGCCGAATAGTCCATGGACAAGACCGAGGCATGAAGCATGTAGTACATCTGAGTGGTGTCAAGGTGGTCAAGCAGACAGTCCTCGGATGAAGCCGAATTGAGATCGATAGAAAGGGAGTTTAAATTCTAGTTACCAATATTGGGCTTCATAGTATCCTTAATTCTTGAAGACTATTTGTTAGAACATGGAATGTTTAAAGTCAAAATTGGCATTTATGATAATTAGGTTGCATGTGTTTTTGGAAGCCAGACAAGGCTGTGTTCTACTTTATTGTGTATTCTGATATAAAGAACTTAAGGAAGTAAGATTAACTGAACTTTTTTTTTTTGTAGAAACTCGATTGGATTATTATTTGTTTAATTAAAACTATAGAATTATTTTTGCTAATATTTAACTATTTCTTAAATTATGTTTTAATTATTTTTTGTGTACCCCAAATATTTTGGTTTTTTCCTCTTTTAACAAAGACACCCTAATCTATCACAATCATTGCTTTCTCAACACATCTTGCACGTTCTCCACGCTTGCAAGCCACCGTGGCAGGCCATAAGCCATTATGTGCTTGCTCATAGACCATCGCAGGCCATCGTGTCACCATTGAAGGTCTTTATATAACCATTTGCAAGCCTTCGCATCACCATTTGCAGGTCACGGCTTCGCTGCTCCACTCAGGTAACATTTTCTTTCCCTTTTTTTGGTTAGTCTTTCCATTTTCACCCTAATTTTTCTCTTTGTTTTCAGTTACTCCAAAAGTACCCAAGAATCTTTTTTTCTCTTGAACTTTTATTCACTCTCTGTCTGCAGTTGAGCATGTGTCTTTTTCTGCCTTTTGAGTCCATTTTCATGATAAGTCTTTTTCCTTGCCTACCTTCTCTCTCGACCGTTGTTTGTAGGTGTCTCTCACATTTCATCTTTTGTAGTGCAAATTGTTCTTACCGAATTGAGACGAGCAAGATACCTGAAAGTTTGAGATTTCGTATCCGAACTCCAATACTTGAGGATTCAATCCACTCCAAGTAGGCAATGCTCCAAGAACCGAAAGGGAGGTCCACCTGCGATGACACTCCGACGCTCAAGTCAATAGGGATGAATTATCTCAATAAGTGAGTAGCAAAGTGATAGATTATAGGTTAGTTTACTCCCTGTGTTGTATATATGCCTGTTAAAACAACCTGAAAGTAACTGATGGAGCAGTTACCAAATAGTTGCAGGTGGATCCCGAGATTGTGGGGAAGGTAAGTTACTGATTTATTAGATTTCAGGGTTGAGTGGCAACTAACTCGGATTGAATAATAATCGACCTGAGGAAGTCGGGTGGTGACCGTACACAAGCCCCGCAAGCTCCGAGTTATATATGACGAGTGAGTTTTAATAATATCATTGAACTCGAGGACTATATGAATGTTTTGAAATTATATCTGTTAAGGTCGAACTAAGGATAGCTTTAATTGGGTGTTATAATTGAAGGATATTTCGAGCATACTCCGATAGTCGGATTGCAACTCGTACAACTGAGCTTAGGAAATTCCATCCGAGCTATACTCGTATTACCGAGTTCGACTTGAGCCATTCAAAAAGACTGAAAAGCATTAATGAGGGGTTTTCTTTTGATCATTTCTCTGACTTCTCACTTCTCGAAGTGGTAGGTGGAGCTTCTCTTGTCGACTATTGTCACTTCAACATGACTCATGGTGGGTGGTCTACGTCGTACCCACGTGACATTTTTCTATTGGAGTAATCAAAACCACGTGGCCCTAATGAAAATGAAATGTGGGATGCTTGAAACGTTGCTTTTTGAGTTTCACTTTCTCCAAATTTCATTCCCTCGTTAGAGTATATCGTTTGTCATTCAAATCTTATCATTCACTGTGCTATTTCCCTGAACCTTGACTTCTCTTCTTCAGTTGCGCGTTTTTAGCTTCGGTGTTTCCTTTGTCCGAATCTTGGTCTCTGCCTCTCTTTTCTTGTAAGTCCTTGCACTACGTCTTCTCCTGTTTCAATTCCTGGTTCTAGTTCTAATAGGGCTCCACTATTAGAAAGAGGTTCGACCAATCAGCGATCCTTTTCGTTCCTCCTCTCTTTCGTCTTCCTCCTCTAGAACTGAGTCTAACAATGCTGCTAGGCAACCTGTTCTTGAAGTTCTTCCCTTCGAACGATGGGTTCTAGCACAAAAAGACCTTTTGCGTTGGGTTTGCCTTTTTCCCAGCTTGTCATTACAGCGGCAAGAAAGAAGGGTAAGGCTGTGGCCAAACCCTCAAAGCGTCAGGCTAAGTTTCTTCCTGAGGAGGGGGCTCCTTCTAAGAAAGGTAAGGGGAGAAAATCTTATCCTCCACCCCCTGATTCTACCTATACTTGGGAGAGCGGAGATGTTTATAGGTTTTCTTCCATCAGTACTAGCACCTACCTCAGAGAGCATGTAAAGATATATGAGATTTGTATTATATGCAACTACCATTTTCTCCTTTTGAGTGTGGGATGATGTCTGCCCTGAATGTAGCTCCAAGTCAGCTTCATCCTAATACCTGGGGTTTTCTCAAAGCTTTTCAAATTCTCTGTGAATTTTTACGTATCCAGCCCATCGTCAATAAGTTTATCTATTTCTATCAAATAAAATACGGGGACCCCATAGGTTGGATTTCATTGTGTGGTGCCCAGTATGGTCCACTATTTTCTCTATACTGTGGATCTTGAAAAATTTTAAGGATCGTTTTTTCAAAGTAACATTGAAGAGAGATGATCCCTTAAAGCGTTTTTTCTTCAACGAAGACTTTTCTCTAAAGTTTCCTTTGTACTGGCAATATCCTGCTAAGTTCAAGTCAGTTCCCGACCATTTGTTGTTGGATAAAGAGAAGGCCGACATCAAGCTGTTGAGAGGTCTTTCCCGACCCATTGATTGTAATGGTTTAATTACAACCCAAATTGCTCAGGATCCCTTGTCGTATTTTAAGGGTGAGCGTTCAACGCTAGACTTGTTTGTTGATTTGTTGTAATTATATTATGGTTTTATGACACTTTGTTTCTGTTTGGTAGACGTCATGGGTGACGAATTTGATCTTGATTTGTTCCGACAAGTTCTGGGCAACGCGCCAAAGATGCAGTCTGAAGCTGGTGGTGGGGAGGCTGGAAAAACTCCAAAAAGAGCTAGAGAAGGTGAGGTTGGTCAACCCTCAAAGATGAAGAGAGCTAGACATGTTTTGGCTGAGGTTGAATCGGTAGCAAACGAAGGTTTGCCATACACCATCAAGTTATAAGTCCTCGGCCTCAAGGTGTTGAAGTGGAGGTCAGCCCTGATATTGTCCAGGCAGAGGTTGACCAACCTGACAAGGCCATATACTTGTAGTATTCCATTTCTCATTCCCCCAGACCTACTCAAAGTGTTATGGCGAGGACTATCTCTTCTGGTCCTCGTGGTATGACTCCTCCTCAACCTCCTCCAGTGGAAGTTCCTCGACTACCTAACCTTTCCGGTCTAGTCCTATTTGGTCGAGGCCCTCCTAGCCGAGTTGACTTCATCGCAACAACCAATGAGCGCAGCAACTCCTTGTGGTGTTTAAATGTTGATCCTGCTAATGTACGTACAGAAGTACGACAACCAATAGTATCATGCCCTGAGTACTATTGTCGCCATACATCGCGCACCTGAATGCATTCCGCATATCCCTCGATGCAGCTTGAAAAGTACGTTCTTGACCTGGTCGCTGTCTAAGTATTTGGGCAATGGAGTGGAGAATCCTCGTCTGAAGAGCTCTCCATTATTCAATATGTAAAAAGATGTTTACCGACGTATTCTTTTTGCTTCTCTTTCATCAAATGGGAGGATTTCCTTAGTAAGATACTCGATGATGGGTGTCATCCAAGTAGTCTTCCCAAGGTTTATCTGAAACACGTCAATATGGTCCCAGCTTGGAGTCGTTAAATTTTCTTGGATCAATGTCTTATGTTGGCCACTTTCTTTGTACTGGCGAGTTTTGAAAGGATGTCTGCTTGTTCATTTGAAGTTCTCAGGACATGGTTCATGGTGAACTTCTAGAATTTGTCTATTAAGTTCTTAGCCATATGATAATACTTCTGCAAAAGAGGTTATTTAGTCTAGAGCTCGTCATTTATTTAACCTGTTACTAACTGAGAGTCGCTTTGACATTTAAGCTCTTTGACCCCTAACTCCCTAGCGAGTTTAAGCCCAACGATCAACGCTTCATATTCTGTCTGGTTATTGGAAGTCTCAAAGCCAAATCTTATTGCTTGTTCTATAGTAAGGTCATCGGGGCCTTCCAATATCAAACTAGCATCGCTGCCTTTCTTATTTGATGATCTGCCAACGTTTAAGGACCAGCAGTCATCCTTTTCAGCAGTATGTGGTAATTCCACAAGGAAGTCGGTGAGGAACTGAGCTTTCATAGGTCCTCTGCTCTCATATTTGATCCCAAATTCAGAGAGCTCTACTGTCCATGTTGTCATCCTTCTAGCGAGCTTGGGTTTTTGAAGGATCTGCTTGATGGGGTAATCAGTGTGAATGACTATTTCAAAACTTCTAAAATAATGTCATAATCGTCTTGCGGCGAACACTAACCCCAGGACCAGCTTTTCTATTATTTGGTATCTTTCCTCCGTGGGTTGTAGAGTTCGGCTAGTAAAATACACTGGTTGTTGCTTCTTCTTTTCTTCATATACAAGTACCGAGCTCACTGCAGAGTTAGATACTACTAAGTACAAGTAGAGAGTGCTACGAGGAAGAGGACTTACCAATATAGGTAAAGCTGCTATATTCTGCTTCAATTCCTGGAACATCTCTTCACATGGATTGTTCCATTCAAACTGTTGTGCTCCTTTCAACAACATGTATAAAGGTTTGGCTTTTTCAATGAGCTTAGGAAGGAATCTGGAAAGGGCCGTAAGTTTACCATTCAGTCTCTGTATTTCTTTTAAGGAGGTCGGGCTCCTTATATTTAGGATTGTTTCACACTTGTCAGGATTGGCCTTAATTCCTCTTTGTGTGACCATGAACCCTAAAATTTTTCCTGCCATTACTTCAAAAAAGTATTTTTCGGGGTTCAGCCACATGTTATGAGCTCTTAATCGTTCAAAGACTTTGACGAGTGCTGACGGATGATCTTTTGCTCTTCGACTCTTGACCACCATATCATCTACGTATACTTTAATGGTATTACCAATTAGATCTTTGAAGACCTTATCTATCAGTTGTTGGTATATTGCCCCTGCATTTTTGAGTCCAAAGGGCATAACTTTGTTAAAATAGTTTTCTCTTTCAGTTATAAAAGTTGTTTTTATCTTGATCTGGATGATACATCTGTATTTGATTGTATCCCGAGTAGGCATCTAAAATACTGAAAAGCTCATACCCCATTATGCTGTCGACAAGTCTATCTATGTTTGACAATGGGTAAGTGTCTTTTGGGCATGCTTTGTTGAGGTATGTGTAGTCGACACACATTCTCCATTTTCCACTCGACTTTTTTACCATTACTACATTCACGATCCACGTAGTGTATGTAATTCGCCTGATGAAGTCAGCTTTAAGTAACTGGTTGACTTCTTGTGCAACTGCTACTCTCCTTTCTTCTCCAAGCTTTCTCTTCCTTTGAGCAACAGGCTTTGCTTGAGGAAGGATGGCATGTTTATGTCACATGAAGTCAAGATCAATGCTCGGCATGTCTGTTGGACTCCATGCGAAAAGGTCGGCATGGACAATTATTACTCGTTCGACTTCCTTCTTCAACAGTCCATTCGTGATTCTTCCGACTTTGGTGCAATGCTCGGGTTGTCGACCTAATTGAAGCAAAGTGATTGGCTCGTCAAAAGTAGGTTTGTTTTCTTCAAATTCTGCTCTTAGGTCCAGATCGACCTCGACTTCTTCCTCTTGTTCTTCCTTATGCTCCAACTTAATGTTGAAACATTGGAAGGTTTTTAGTTTTGTAGACGTCGGTTCTACCTCATTGCATTCTTCTTTAATATTGTCTTCTAGAACTTTGAGATTGGGGGGTGTTACTGCGGACGAGTTTGTCCCCCTCACTGTGTAAGGGTTCACTCTTAAGCTTTGTGCATAACATTCTCGAGCAGTTTTGGGTTCTGCTTTTACGATAATGATATCGTCCTGTTCCGAGGGGAACTTCATCGCCATATGCGAAGTGGAAACAATTGCTCCCAAAGCATTAAGTGTTCTTCGTCTAATCAAGACGTTGTAAGACGTATCAGCTTCTACCAATAAAAATCTCATCGTTAGTATTCAGTGAGTTCTTCCAACACCAAAGGTTGTCAGCAAATCTACAAATCCTCTGGTATGTACCCTTTCCCCTACAAATCTGACCAGGGGCTCCGGGTATGACTTGATCATATCCATGGATAGGTTCAACTTCAAAAGGTTGACCAGTACAAGACGTCAGCTGAGCTTCCCTAATCAATAAGTATTTTGTGTACCTTCCAATTAGCTATAACGGTAGAGATGACCACAAGATCATCTTAGTTTGGATCATGGATGTTAAAGTCTGCATCTGTAAATGTTATCGGGGGCAGTGACCTTGGTGGTAGGATGTTCACCAAGTTAATGCTCCACAGATGTCTTCTCTGTGTCGACCTAGAGCTTCCTCCTCCTACGAAGCCTCCAGCTATTGTATTGATTTCTCCGAGATGTCCTCCACCATTATTGTCTTCTCTATTCTCTTGCTCAGACTGAGGTTGTGTTTAAGGTTGAGTTGTTGCGACCTCTGTCTGTCCTCGGCCACGACCTTAACCTTCTCCTCTCCAAGGTCCTCCTCGTCCTCGTATTCCTCCTCCTCGGCCGCCCCCTCGACCTCGACCTCTACCACCCTAACTCTGTTGAATGAAACGATTTAAAGATCCTGACCTAATCAGGTCTTCTATCAAGTTGCGAGCCTTGATGCATTCCTCGGTAGTGTGACCTGAATTTTGGTGGTACCAACATCTCTGGTCGGGTCGGCGTTAGGAGGACTTTATACGGGTTGTGGCAAACGTACTAATTCGAAGTTGTAGGCTTCTTGGATTATGGCATCTCGACTAGCATTTAGTGACGTATAAACATCATATCTATCCATTCGCTTCCGCTTTACACCCCGTTGAGGTGCTTGGTGCCTCAATTTTTTCGAGGCCTCTGCATTCTCTTCAATGGCAATATACTTTGTCGCGCGTGCTCGGAGCTCGTCCATATTAGATGGAGGCTCGGCGTATAAAGTGTTTAAAAACAGACCTGGCTTCAATCCAACTGTGATGGCATGCATGGCCACAGTCGGGTGTAAGTTCGGTATGTTGAGGCAAGCTTTGGTAAAACGGGACATAAATTGTCTGAGTGTTTCGTTTCTTCCTTGAGAAACATGATGCAAAGATGTCGAGACAGTGGTCATCGGTTTACTGTCAATGAACCGAGCTATGAATTTAGAACATAAAGTTCTAAAGGAGTTGATTGAATTTTGGGGTAGATAATAATACCATTCCAGAGCTATTCCCTTTAAAGTAGTGGGAAATAGTCTACAATGTACTCTCAAATCTCCCGAGAACAAATTGGCTTGAGTCATGTAAGCCTTGACATGGGCATCTGGGTCTGACGTTCCATCATAAGGATCCACTTTCGGCCACTTCCACTTTTCATGTAACTGGGCCCTCATAACTTCTGTTGTAAAGGGGTGAAAGCCTTCCATGTAAGCTTCGAATTCGGGATTTAGTCTTGGTGTTGGCATGCTCTGGAACAGTAATTCTTGGTTGACCTCGTGTGACACTCTGACGGCACCTCCTGGTTCTACACCAGAAATTCTCTCATGTAATTCCCCCTGACCTCGGTCTGTATCGACGATAGTGGTGGGCTGAGGTCGCTCTCCTGCGAGTATGTCGAGAGTCATTTTAGATTGCTTGCGTTGGTCTTCGTCGAGATTTTGATTATTCTAATGTTCGCCTCGAGTTGGTCTTGTCTTTCTTCGACTATGGGAATAGATGCACCTCGGTTTGGCCTGGGGGACCTCCTGGATCAACCCTGGTCCTCTTCGAGGTTTGAATCCCTACTTGACTCTCTTCTACATCTTCCAACAGTGGTGTGGGGTCCGCTGGCGAGTAGCTTGTTCTCTTTGAACTTCAGTAATATGGTGATGTAGTGTTGCGATTTCATTTCTGTGAGCCTCGCGTTGATCCTGCATGTCATTTCTAAGGTTGACCAGGGTTTCCTGCATGGATTCCATGTTATTCTTGAGGACTTCAAAGAGTGTTGGATCCATCGTCGTGAACGTGTTCGGTTTCAACAAAGTGGGACGACTCTTGTGCTTGTGGCAGGTAAAGCTTTAATCGGCCCCATAGTGGTCGCCAAATGTTCTTACCTAATTGAGATGAGCAAGATATATGAATACTAACATCGGAGCTTGGGGGTCTTGTGTACGGTCACCACCCGACCTCCTCGGGTCGGTTATTATTCAATCCGGGTTAGTTGTCACTCAACCCTGAAATCTAAGAAGTCAGTAACTTACCTTCTCCCAATCTTAGAATCCACCTACAACTATTTGGTAACTACTCGGTCAGTTACTCTCAGGCTATTTTTACTGACATATATACGTATCTTAACATAGGGAGTAGACTAACTAAGAATCTACTGTAAACATCTATCTTGGTCTCTCAGTCAATCTATAAGATGAAAATCATGGATGAGAAATGTATATTCTCCATGTGGCCTAAATTGTTAATAGCACAAAAAATTTAAATTTTTTGAAATATTCAGTTTTATGTGATTTGGAATTTATTATGTGAATTGGTTTTGTTGTGCTTCCCAGTGAAATTATTGTTACAATCAGGTGATTATGTTAGGAACCATTCTTGCCTCAATAAATCTATTATTAGGAAAATGTGGTGATTGCTTGAACTTCATTATGTCTGGCATTATATGGAAATTCAATGTTTTCCACGTGTTTCATCCTGTGTTGACTTTTCACCATTGTATCTTTGATGCTAGTTTGTTATATTAGCAGCTAAATGATTTGTTTTCTAATATGCAACCTGTTATGGAAAGCATCCAACTCCATATCTGCAAAATCCACCATGACTGTGTCTGAAAGAATATTGTTTCAGGCCCCACGCTCTTCTCAAAACGGTGTATAAACCAATTTTGGAAAGGTTTTGAAGATAGTCTCAGCACTTGAAGATCTCATGCTTGAAATCCCTATGTTAACATTAATTGTGTTGTTGATGATATCATGCTAAACTCATAGCTAACATTCTAGCGTTTATAAAGAAATTTGTATGTTAAGGACATAAAGCACTACTTATGACATGTATAACTGTAAGAGGAAATAATAGTATAGCCTTTTATGAAAGTATATATGTCAAATGTAGTTGTTGTTTAGTGGCAGCTGGATTAAAAGGTTGGTAATTTTCTTTTGTCTGAACAAAGTAAAAGTCATATGAAATTAAAAAATAAAATAAAAATCTATTTACAAGACTCAAGTTAAAAGCAAACCCAAACATAAGATGATTTGGTTATGTTCTTGAAATATTCAAATTAGATGAGGTTGTCTTCGTGACTTTCTTATCATTTGGTATATTTGGGAAGTGAAAATTTGGGGGTTGCTCCATGTTTGAGTCTGTCTGTGGGAAAAATAGTTTGTCAGATATATATTAAAATTGGAAAAAATGCCATACTAGTTGAAAAGGCCTGAAATCCCTAGAGACCTTCATTCACATTCACTTTGAATGAAGGTGTGAATTAGGGAAATATAAGGAAAGGAAAAGGTTCAATAGTAAATATCATAAAGAGAGGTGTACATAATTAATGCAACAATGGTCGGAGATTGAATCTGAAAAAAAGAAACAGACAAATAAATCTCTGAAAATTATGAAATCATGGCAATAGGGTGCTGTATTTATTGGGTGACCTAACTTTAATTGAGTAACTTATGAGCTAATAAGGGTTGGTGATTCAAGATAATAATGCATGTCTTCATAGTCAACAAAAGGTATTGGTATTTTGTTCTTTTAGGTGAAGATGGAAATTAAATAGGGTTGTTGGTTGGTTGGCCAATTGCTCTCAGTTCTACTGCTTATTATAGATTCATATTTTTCAAATTTCTTTGCCATCTTACTATTGGGGTTTCCATTTTTGTGTGGTTTTAATTGAGACTTGACTACTGAACTGATACTTATAGTGGTTGGTAAATCATTTGTAAGTACACTAATGGTGACATAATTAGATACTGCAACCTCAATCTCATACATATGGTTCAGATTCTCTACAAATAGACTTATTCTAATAGGTTTATAAGATATTACACAAGAAAAAAAAGTCTGATATCCATATGTTAAATTAGTAATGTATTATTATATGTGAAGAAGCAATAAATGTACTAATTTAATATCTGTTTTCATCTTTTGATACATTAAGATTTCTTTGTCATCTAGAACATCATATAAAACTTTTAATGTTAAACTTAGAACAAGATATGTATCTTGTATCAAACTATTTGATCATGAAACCTTAATTTTACTAATGGAAAAAACTCAACCTACTACTTTAAGGTTTTTACTACATTATTCCAGATTCTATAATTTTTTATCAAATGACCTGACTTATAAAATATTGTTGACTAAAAAAAGATAATTGTTATTGAAGTCTTAACTTATTCTGGTTGGATGATAGGAGCTAAGAACATAGTTTCTTCATATAAACTTTATTGCTTATACCAAAAGAACCACCTGTTTGTATTTTATCATCTTTTTATTCGCCTTCACTGTCTCAACTACATTGGTTTTCTCAACCAAAGAGGGGAACTTCTTGATGTATAAGGAATCACAACCTCTCAAACTTCACATACATCTCCAAGTCTTATATATACTAACTTACTTTAACATTAAAATATCTCCCTATCTTAACTATATAAATAAACTGTTTTAATTAATTAATTTATTATAACTTATATGAATGCCTTTATTCATATATAAATGTGATTTTAACATAATTATAAGTTATTTTTATTATGAGTTGTATTTTATATAGTTTAGTATTACTATAAATTCAAAATATTTTCTAATATTAAAAGTAATTTATAATGTTTTAAATTTTATATATGTTTTAAAATATAAAACATATATATTGGATATAACTTTGTAATAGAATTTATATATTATTATATTAAATTTATTAAATTTCTGTCCGGAGAAATAGAAAAGGTATGAGTCTTGGAGTTCAGAAATAGGCCCCAAAATACACAATTCCTATATGTTAACATAACAGTAAAGGTTGATTCTTCTATATAAAAAGGGAACAGTGGGTATTTTTTTTTAAAAAAAAGAAAAAAAACAAATTGGTTTATTCCGAGAAAAAGTTAAACTAAACTATGAAAACTTTAATTTGGCATTAATTTATGGCATTCAAACTCAATGTGATGAAGTGTTAACCTATATAGTAAAAATGGCTTTAGTTGTTGGAACAGTGTTTGGAAGACCAATCATTAGTTTCTGTTTGGGGCACCACACTCATCCCACTAATTTATTCCTATTCTGAATTTACATCTTCGCATACGACAAATTTTAGGTTGTTAATAAGGATAATGTTAATTAATATTATTATATAGAACTATTTTCTCTCACTTTTTTACGTTATTTTTTTTTATTTCTTTGTTTCTCTTTCACTTATAGCACATCTTAAAATAGGATGTAAATTTATTTGTTTTTCTAAAAATGCTGTAAATATACACATTATCATATCTCTCTGCATCTTTTTCATTAATTTTTATAATAGTACATTATAAAAAAATGTTCGTAATCAATTATTTACATATTTTTTGTGCTAACAATCCATAGTTATTAAACAATTGTTAATGTGCCCACTTTTAGTGTAAAAATATTTGTTAATTATTTTTATTATCATTGCTAAAAGGATATATTATCTAGTTATCTTGAACTACAATACGAGGAAATCTGGTTCCCCAAAACCTGCTTGCTCCATGTTCATAAACAAAACCACTGCAACCATAATTGACAAGACAATTAAGTCAACAATTAACTACTATTTTCATTTTCAAGTTAACATAAAATAATATTTACAAACGTTTTCCTTTTCACACCTTTTATATATATAATAATATTCAAATTTTAAGCCTCGAATTAGGAAGAGGTCTTCTTTTATCGAATATCACAAATGGTGTGCTAAAATATTTTAGAAAAATATATTTATTCATAAAATTAGTTTATATACGAATTTTTTTCTTGACAATTTAATAAATCAATGGCAATTGTCGATAATAGTAAAACAATCCATTGTAAAATTCATTTCAACGGTCTAGGAGCGTTTGTCAGTGAAATCCATCGTGTCACGTCACGTTTGGAAACAAATAATTTTCGAAACCGGATCTTAACCTTTAAAAAACAAAGAATAAATAATTCATTCAACTATAAATCATAATATATATATGGAATAATATATTTATTTATCTTCATAATAACCACTTTGAAATTATAAAATTATTCTTACAATCATTCATTTACAAATTAATGTTATTAATATATCTGAAAAGTTATGACATCTTTCTGTCTAATAAATTAATCTTATAAAACTTTAGTTTTATATACACTGTCAAAATTAGTTTTATGCATCATACTATGTAGTAAACTATAGTCAACTAAGAGTAGGGTCTTCAATTAATGATTTTAAATTAAAAATTAATGAACTTAGAGGCTAATACTTATATTTTATTTAAATTTTTTTCTTGTTTGTTGAAATCGAAAATAAGCTAAAAGTTATGTAATTAAGAATATAAAATAGAAAATAAAACCACAGCTTAACCAACCCTTAAAATAAATAAATAAATAAATATATAAAATCAAATAACATCTACATAAACTACATTAATCATGATCCATTCAAAAAAAAAATTATACGATTAGAATTTCATATCACTTATATTATGTTTAAAAAAATATTATTAATATAAAATTATTTAATATTTTATTTATAATTCTTAAAATATATACAAATATGAACTATTTAATTATTATGTTATTGTTGTTTATTTTGTCTAAAATTTAACAGTATATAATTACAATATTGGATAATAAAAAATATGAGAAGTGTTATAATTAATATAATTAAGCTGAGATTACCTAATATATGTGTGTGTGAGAGAGATGGTTTTGACTCTGTTCTACTGAGACTGTTTCTATTATTGATTTTGTTAACCTAAATTTAGTAAAAGTTAATCATTTTTATGAGTCTGATTTCTAAATCAAAGAGCGGATCAACAAAATTAGTAATTTTGATAAATTTTAGTCTAAGAAAATAATATAGAAACCAGTTTAAAATAATAACAGAACAAACAATGACGAAGAAAAGTGGGATATTAAAAAGTTGGGAAAATACAAAATTCAATCCAAAAATTTCTCAATTTTTATTGATAAATGTAATTTGTTGTTTAATTAGGTATGTACATTTCACTACACTGGTCCCAGAATATGGCAAAAAAAAAAAAAAAAGATATATGTAATGATAAATATATAAATAAAAAAAAGGTAAAAAAATGAGAAAAGAGAAAGAAATCAGAGGGAAGGAGTGTAATCGTCTTGGTAAAACTGCGAAACACCAGAAGCTGCCCATAGTCGCTGGTTATACTCCTCCACCTTGTTCTCCGGCACGAAAGGTGTCCGACACAGAGGACACGTCTTCTGATCGTGATCGATCCAACGGTCCACGCACGCGCGGTGGAACATGTGTTTGCAGTTCGCCATACACCTGATCTCCTCCTCGGCGCAGAACTCGCTCAGGCACACGGCGCATCCAGTCGGCGACGGAGGGGATTCGCCGGCGCCGTCGAGGTCACGGAACGCCGCCACGGGGAGAAACTCGCGGATGAGGAGCGCGGAGAGAGTGGGAGCGCGCGGCGGCGGGGACTCCGGCGGCCAGGCGAGGGCGGCGGCGTCGGTGTCGAGGAGGTCGGAGAGGCGGAGGAGGCGGAAGAGCGCGGCGACGAGGGAGCGGAGGCACGCGAGGAGCGAGAGCGCGTGGAGGAAGAGCTTGGGGACCAGCACCTCCGGATAGCCTACTGGAAATCCCATTGGCGCGTGAGGGATACGCGCTGTTTGCGTAGAGAGAGAAAGTGGAGTTGGAGAGAGAAAATAGAAAGGGTGTTGTGGAAATGCGAGTGAGTCAGTGAGGGAGTGGGGTTTATATATTGGGGGTTATGAGAGGTGATAGAATAACTGACTGTGACGTAGGGGAAGGGGAAAGACGAATGAGAGACGGCGTAGGTTAAAGGGTGGTTGGTGGAAGATGTGTACCTGCGAATATGGGAAATCTAGTACGCTCCTTGTTTGGTAAATGAATCTATTCTAATACCCTTTTTATTTCGATAACTAATCTTATTTTAACTTCGTTATGTCACATTTTTAACACACCAATTTCACCTTCAATCATTACTAAGAAACTCAAATTTATATATATAGTAATTCGAATTATTAGTCATATAAATAATGAAAAAACTGTTAGAAACTTTAAATGCATATAAGTAATTTTTTTTCCAACATAGTGTATTTTATATTTTAATTAGTATTCATTAACCACTGCTTTGAGTTGTATTACTGCATAATTTTCCATTAAAATAATTGGACGGGGATACAGTACGATCTACTTTTGTGTAATTGGCCAGGTTGATACTTTCCAACATTAAATTCCAAAATTTTGACTTAATTAAAAGAAATTGTTATTTTAAAAGAATTAAAAATTAAAAGAAATTGTGCTTTAAAATAGAAAACAGATCAGACTATAATTAATAATAATAATCCCATAACGTGTAAAAGTGGGTACGGGAAGAAATGTGACCCGTTCACATTATTATTATAATAATTATTATTATTATCCTACATAATGTTTTAATATAATTGGACAATAGTACTGCTTTTATTCAATTATAGAGTCACTAGCCAAACATTTTGTTCTAAGAATCCTTAAACTTAAAAAATATAATACTTTTGACATACAATAGATACTTTTTATTTAGATATAATTATTAAAATTATATATTGTGAGTAAAAAGTTTTTTTTTTTAGAATTTAAAAACAATTACGTATAAATTAAATTAAACACAGCTAAAGTTAATTATTTATTTGGTTATATAATATATTTTTAGATAATTATGGTATTGACGTAAGTTCTTTTTAAATTTAATTGCTCACTTTATCACATATAGCAGTCATATCTTTTGACTTAAAAGCTATACTTTTATTGAAATAAGTTGAAGTTAAGTTTACTCTATCAAACATCATTTTACTATGGTTGTGTTAGATACATTCTTAATTATTATCTTTTCACCACAAAATCTAATCATGTGAGAAGAAGATCCAATTTTAAATAACACTTACATTTCGTTTTCAACAATCTTGATTCCATTTTCCATATTTCATAATGATGGGAATGGATGAGAATGGAATTGGTAGGTTAGTTTTTGTTTTATCTTAATAAATAAATTAAAGTGGTTTCTTTCGTAGAAGCTGTGCGTTTCTAGAATATTGCACAACTCTCACATGCTTCAATAGTGAACAGTGTGGAAGTATAAGGCAACTAATCATCATCCTCTTCTTCTTCTTCCCATAAAAAAAACATATATTCTGAACAGTCACAGAATCACCATACGTGTAAAGATCACGAACCATGACATGATTGTGAAGAACATGAACAATCCATGTCTTTTCTCAAATATAAATATATATTTAATTATTTGCCATATCACTTTGTTAAAATATGTATTATTATATTCGTATCATGAGAATATAAAGAAAAATAATACAGTTTAAGACAAACATGTTTTAGTTTAAAATCATGTTTTGTAATAGTTAGCTTAAAACCCTATAAAATATTAGAGTTCATTTTTATTCTGAGTTTCATGAAATAAAATAAAATAAGTTCAACAGTTAAGCATTTTAAAGTAAAGTATTTATAGGGTCAATCGATTACAGATTTTAGTTAGTATTAGTTTAAAATAATTATTATAAATTATATGATAATATAAAATGATTTTATATTGTTATAGTGCATATATACTTATCCATTTTTATTTCGTTTATGAAACTATATAATATTACTAAATACTATTTTTTTAAAATATTTGCCTAATCAACCAATATAAAAAAAAACGTCAAATAGTTTTTCTTTAAATGAAAACTTAAATTACAGTTTCCCTAATATAACTCTGATTCCTTAGCACTATGTTCGCATGGGAGAAAAGAAAGAGAAGAGGGAAATAAATAAGTTAGAATTACATATCGTTTAGTTGAAAGGAAATACAAGAAAAATAGAGTACAAATATATTTAATAGGTTATTTAGTTAAAAAGAAAATAAGATAAATAGATTTTAATTTAAAAGTACCATAATATTCTTATATACAAATTAGGTAATAATTTATATAATTAGTTTGTATAATTGATTATATAGATATTAGTCTAAATATAGGTGACTTAATTGAGTGTCTACAAATAATTAATTATGTATTGACTATAATCAAATATATCATATTAATGTTTTTAGACTTCATGAACATAATTAATTATAAATGAAACTTAGTATTAGCTACGAAATAGCTTGTTATGAATATACATAAAAGCATAATAAATTATGTAAATAGTTGAATTTCTTTAAAAAATTGGTATAGATAGGTCAACTATTTTTTGTTCGTACACCATCAAACATGTAAGAAGAATTGGAGTGAGCATGTGGTGAGTGAGGGAAGAAGAAAATTCAATGGGTATAAGTGAGACATGAAGATGAACTTTTGCCATACCAAAATCATTAATATTTTTCTTCTATTTCTAGATTCCAAATTACTATCTCCAATACATTTCTATTTATCTGTCTTTTATTATTATAAACTAGTAATTTCAGATATAGTGTGAAATAATAATATGTTGTGCTTTAATTTATTATTTAGAAAACGTAAGTTAAAGTCGATTATTTTTCACTCATATACTTTTAACACTATTGATTATTAGTTTCAAATCTTTTTGTTATTAATCTTAAAATTTTAGTAGTATTTAGTAAAAGTATTTACAGTGTCATATTTTTTAAAAATTTCATATTTGATATTTGTGACAATTATAATCCTATAGTTGAGATTAGATTCAAATTCACGAAAGATACCTATGAAAAGAAAAGAAAAATGTAGTATCATTTTATTTATTAATTTAAATTCTAAAAATTTCATGTAAATTAATTAGTTTCAAAACTTTTGCTAGTAATTTAGAATTTTAGTGATTAATTTTTCATATTCTACATCTAATGTGTGCAAAAACACTTCAAGTTAGTAAACGATTACAGAAAAAGTATTTGAATGTGAACACAGATTTGGTGAAATCTAGGTCAACATTGTTCAAAGGAAAGATTACGTATAGAGTCAGAAATGAAATACGCGTCAAACGTTCAAACTTGGTCAAACAAGTTTACTCGGTGAGAACATATATGAAACAAAAAAAAAAAACGATGTATTCATGTAGTCACAATTAAAAAAAGTGACTTCGTATAAGAAAATGATAATTTATTTGATGCAACAACTAACAAAAAATACTATAAAAATATTAGTATATGAATTATTAATTATAGAAAATATTATTTTCCAATGTGTTCCACTTGTGAATGCTTCTACCTTGATTGGTGGTGGGGTTGACGTACGAAACTCATTATAAATGTCTTGAAAATGTTGATAATAACAAATCGAAAGGATGAGTGAAGGGAAAGAAACTAAGAGCATTGGACCAATAGTGGCAGAAAGCAGAGAAAAAGGTTGAAACTTGAAGAAACCTTCAACACTTTTGCCCTAGAATTGCTAAAAGATTGATAATAATTTTTATCAAAAAATAAGATTAATGATTTCTAATAAGATCTTAATTTTTTTAATCATATTTTTTCACTGCTTCTAGAAGTTTTCTATTTTCTACTTAATAATCACCAATGAAGTAGCTGAAGAAATTTTGGGTAATGGTTCCAAAATCTTACATTGATTGTGGCAATGGAAAAATTCTTAAAGAAACTACGGTGGACCACCCAGAATTTGAAAAAGACACTCTCACTCTTATAATCAAGAAGATTCTGATTGATTTCATTTTTCTCCAGATAGCTTCAAACCGAAGGAAACTAATATTCTTTTATTGGAGGATTAATCAGACACTTTACTATTGAACTTTTACTTTTGTGGATTTTATTTATTGAAATTTAATTTCATGACTTTTGTGATATAAATTTCAACATGGTAAATTATTAATATAATAATGTAATTAATATGCAGTATTTCGACGTACTATATTTTGAGTTACATATTTCATATGTATTGTGTTTTATATTATTATATATTTTATTATTGAGCTTTGAGGCTATTGTAAATTTTACGATTTCAATTTTATGAATTTTATTACGTGAATTTCAAACATGGATGTTTTATTTCTATGTCATTTAGATATCAATTCACTAATGATGTGACTAGGTAAAAAAGTGAATATGTGATTATATGAATAAATTAAGTGGAGATATTTAATATTTAATTGATTAGAATAATGATGGAACATCTTGCTTTTAAATATTGTATTTTTTTTGTTGAATTTATTTATATTTTATTTTAGAGACCGATTTAAAATTTTAGGACTTTAATTTTCTTAGTTACATTCATATTTAAAAAAAAAAAAAACTATCAAACTTATATTTTTATTGTACGGGAGTTGAATCCGAAAAGTGGTAGAATAATTCATACATCCACATCAAACTATATTTTAGGTCAAGTGAAAAAAGAAAATATATGGAGAACTTGTTATGACAATATATATATTTTAGATTTTCTCAATATAGTTTTTGTGACATCACTTATGTAAGGATTTGTTTTTATAAGTGTAAATGAGAATGTTTAAGAAAAATCAAGATTGAATATTCTAATTATTTTAAGTTACAAGATTATGTATAGCATATAATAAATTTATTTTTCATTTCTACAAAAGTTTTATTCGTTTAAATTTTGAAATGTAGTTACGATGCTAAATGATATTTTTATTGTGTGGCTTAAGCATTGGATAATCAATTGGAGCAAAATAGATTTAGTTTGAGTAAGAATTTAATAATAAACATTTTGAATATTCAAATTTTTCAAAGTTGTTCATTCTATTGGATGAAAAGATGCATGTAATGCTTAAATATTAATCAAAATAATATTAAATTGTCATATTAATGTTATGTCAAAGACTTATTACTTAAACAAACTTAAATCCAATGTTCAAGTCTTAAAATGAGAGTTTAAGTGTGAGAGAAATCCTAATATTTATTTTCTTCCAAGAATTTGATTGTTTAAAAGATCATTTGAGAATTTGATTTAAAGAGAGCCAATTTTAATTCTATCACTATTAAAAGTATATATGGTTTAAACATTAATTCCTTAAATGATGAATCTTTCACAATCTAAGCAAGAGATAATAGTAGTTTGATTTCAAAATATTTCAAATATTTTATCCAAATTTTTTAATTCATTATTTAAATTTCATACACACATTTAATTTTCATATTTATTCTCTTTTCTTTAATTATTCGCAAATATATAACATTATTATTTTACTTTAGACATAGATTAAATAAAATGAATCTGGAGTTTTTAGTGATTATATGGTCAAACACTTGGTAAAATTAGTGAAACTGATATTTCAGTTATGTGAACCTGTTTGTTGGATTCAAGAGTAGAAACTTGAATTTATTGAAACATAAGGTTTTAAGTAAAAAGTAAAATAGGTGAAAGGGATAATTAAGGCCATTTATTATATGGAAGAAGATAAGCCTTAGAAACTCCACAAATGAATGAAAAACCAAGAGTTGAATAACCAAGAATTCAGGAGATTCACTCTCACTAATTTGTAAAATGTAACATCTGTCATTCTTGAGTTCCAAAAAATGTTTAAATACACATGTATGTGATGAGTTTATCTCATTTGAAAAAAAATTAAAATAAAATAAATTAAAATCTTTATTAGTCATTCTCTTGGTTTTCTAAGTCTATTAAATATGTAATCAGTCTAGTCTCTTTAGTTGTCCTTCAATAATTGGACTTTCAACAAATGAGTCACCTTGTACTGCAAAACTGGATCTTCCTAAGTTTTTCTCTAGTCATGGGTTTATTTAAGTCTTAAATTTGATCATGGACTTCATTTTTTTTGTTTCGTGAACTTTGAGTTTCTTGTTGTAGATCTTGTGAAGTTGAACTTGGATGTCCACATCACTCAGTGATAAATTTTGTAAAATTGATTTCATAGTAAAATTTTCCCAATTAGAATATAATTTTTAATTTCTTATGATAAATTTGTAAAATTGAAAATTTAGGATAAAATAAACAGAAATTAAAAATTTAATACCAAAATATACAATTAAGTCTTTATTGTATTATTAATTATCTTTTGAAAATATTACCCCATTCATTTAAAATATTAGTAATATTTTTTCTATTACATATACAATGATAATATAATCATATATGTGATTAATTTAAATTTAAAATACTATATAAAACTAAATTCACTTATTTACTTATTTTGGTGCATAAATTAATTTATTTTCTGAATGCAACACTTGTTTTTTTCCTTTTCTTTGGCTAATTATATATTGGTCCCCACCCATCCACCAAAGGAGTAAAAACTTGCAACGATAAAGCATTAAAGCAGGGAAAAGAAATCCGAAACAAAAATAGAGAAATGCAAAAATCAAATCCTCCATCTCTTTTAGAGAAATCCTAGGTTCTCACTATCTAAAGTTTTGCACTTTTAACTCATGGCTAAGATTAAGGAAACAAAAATGAATAAATTAAACTATATAATTTTAAAACATGACATTAAATACATATTTGAAAGCAGCTACATATATATTATATATACACACTTTTGTCACATTTTTTGTTAGGAATACTGGTTACATCAATTTTTTTTATATGATATTTAGTTTCTTCAAAAAAAAATTTGTTGAGAATTTCATATTTCATATTTCATATTTTTACGAATACTTGTTTATTTAAATATTTCTCTTTGAAACAATTTTGTTTTAGTTACTAATGTTTTTTGTGTTAATAATTTATATTTTAAAAAAAATTGTTTAACTTTTAGTTCGTGTAAAAAATCTTTTACACATTCTTGTTATTCTATTTTAGTTTTTTTTTTTATATATATCTACTTTTATTTACTCCTAAAACATTTTGTTTATTTTACAAGAAAATGATACACATATTATGAGGACTAAAATTAAACGTTGATACATTAAAGTGATCAAAACAAAATAACAAGGATTAAAAATAGATTACAAGGACCAATAGTCGAACAAAACAAAATTTGAGATGAAAAAATAAAATGACTTGGTTTTAACTATTCGTGCTATGAATTATTTTTTGGGTAACTTGCTTGGTGAGGAGTGAAAAGAAAGAGAAATCAAGATAATATGAAATCAAACGTATGAATGAATTGTTAAGCATATACACTGTTCAAATAAAAAACATTTACTACATTATCAAACAATTCTTTTTATTCATGATTTGAAGTAGACCTATATATGTGTGTGTGTATATACATATATATATATATATATATATATATATATATATATATATATATATATATATATATATATATATATATATATATATATATATATATATATATATGCATGAATCCCAATATGTTTAATACCTAATACTACTAGTGTTGTCTATTCATGAGCCAAATTATAATTAAGTCACCGAGCATAAATGGTGGTACCAACAAGTTTTTGTGTCTAATTATCATGTGAGTGCTTCACTTAATTAAGTACACAGAGAAAGACACGAGGGTTCAAACTTGAATCACACTCTAAACATTGGTTTATTTATGCAAAGAAGACAACAAAAGGGGACACAATTTCCATGCAGATGTAGTTTCTGATTGTGAAACCTGGCCTACCTTGTGATCTGTCTCTGATCACACACATAATGGCTTCAACGCTATGTTGACCACACGAAGAGAAAGATATAGATAAAGGGGGATTAACCTAAGCAACAGACACACACATAAGGGACCAAGTTGGACATGCCCATTCAGAAGGACAAAGGGAATCAAATTTCAAAAGGCAGAAGAAAATGAGAATGGACCATTGGTGATGATGCATGCAATGGAACCTGACCAACCAGCATGCACAGCAACATGGGGGGTTACTATGCAGAACATGATCACCCTGATGAAAATGATGAGTGTGGCTTAATCACAATGCATGAATGGTGTGAAGTGATATCAAGTCACAGCTAGGGTTTGAGGTTTGATGGAAATGTTGAGGTTTGGCTATGCCTCACCAAGCTAAGACACTAATGGCCCAATGGTTAGAATTCCACATTACAAGGTTTAGCTTTTCTCTCAACTTTTTCAATAGGGCCAAGTTCCTGCATATGCTGACATGAAATTGAACTGAAATGTATTGGTTATGGGTGAGACATGATTGTCAATGATATTTGGAAATTTACCTTAAAAAAAAAAGCAGGTCATCATTTACACCAACTAATAATGTTGTTAGTTAGGTGAGGCTATTATCATTTTGTACATGCCCTAAGGAATAACATTTGAATTTCAGGTTTGCTTTGTAGGTCCTCACATCTTTTCTATATGGAAATTTTTGGAAGAAGAAATATATATATATATATATATATATATAAAAGACTTTTTAGAATCAAAGAGTGTTTATAGAAATTTTATCACAAATATTTAATGGTATGTAAATGTCAAAAAGTGTTCAACATAATTAATTATAATTTTTTAATTTCATGATAAATAGTATAACACTTAATATACGTCATGCATACTCTTGAATTACAGACTTAACAAAAATCACATTCGTGTTTATTATAACCATGAATTTGTTTGTAATTTTTTAAGTTTACATAACAACAATTTAGTAGATGCATGTTTAGTAATGGTTGTTTTAAGAAAAATAACTACTCATTTTAATATGATTTTATTGAAAATATTAAAATTAAACTAATTTAAATACGTAAATAGTTTTAATTTAAAGTAAAATAATACTAATTAGAGCATTTTCATTGCTATCAATTTAAGATATTCACTGTTAATATCCTATCTTATATTGAAACAGTTTAAGTGATTTTCACATATTTAATTCAATCCATACATAAATATAGTAAAAATAAAAAAAATAAAATCAAATTTTTATGATTTTTTTAATTTACATTTTATTTTCGTTTTATATTAAAATATTAATTTAAAATTTATGATTAAAAACAAAAGAAATAATTTTTAACTTGTAAGCAACTCATTTTATTAAAAATATACAAAACTTAATTATTTTCAAGAAATCCTCTTACATGTAGATTTGCTTCAAAAAAGAAGTTAGAAATATTGTCTTAAAATAATATACTCCCAACAAATATATCTTACTAAAGGTACTCTTAATTATCTTAAGCAATGAAGCATGCACTATGAATTAACCCACAGATGTCGTTAATACTACAGCTCCTTTTGAATGATAGCATATATAATTGAATGAACTTTACTGCTAGGCTACAGTTTTTGTCGAGAATTTTTGGAAAAGTATTGCAACAACTATACATGTGCCAAAAACATAGAGTGGGGGACAGAAGAACAATTGTTCAAGTAAAGGTCATTTGAGCAAAGACAGAAAAAGAATAATATATATATATATATATATATA
>Ga0209700_101286_pt1 | contig 51433 bp, 31 predicted proteins | sample SiratroredBW_FD_187528 | JGI IMG/M metagenome (GOLD analysis project Ga0209700, IMG submission 187528) | Root nodule microbial communities of legume samples collected from California, USA - Siratro red BW (SPAdes) (version 2) | ecosystem: Host-associated > Plants > Roots > Nodule | place: USA...
TTTTTTTTTTTTTTTTTTTTTTTTTTTTTCATAAGGAAGGTATTCTCATGATAAAAATCACGAAAGCAGCAGTTTTTCAAAACGTAAAAATTACCCAAACAGTTATGCGATGTTTATTTCACGGCAACTTCCTCGAAAACTAGCATGCATAAAATTTCAATCTTAAAGGTTATAAAATAAAACTGATTAGAGGCGTGAAAATTAATTTTTAATACGTATTTTCTTATTATATCTCTCCTACTTATGAAAAATATATAAATAATTTAGTAATTAGATAAAGACAAAATTATGAATAATTAATATCATCTTAAAATTAAAAATAAAAACAAATAATATTTCAAAACAAAATGTAATTAATATCTTTAACTAAATAAAATGTATGTTCAAAAAGAAAAAAAAAAATACAACCATTTTTTTGTAAAGTATAAGTCATGTCTCCTAACCATTAAACATGGAGATGACTCACCATTGATGCGTGTAGCCACAAACACAAAGGTAAAGATAGAATACTTTCAATCTTTTTCAAAAGATTTTTATCATCTCAATCTACTTATAAAATCCTCTCCATATAATATACTTCATCAGTTACCTTATATAAAAATACATCCACACGAAAAAACATTAATTATTTAGAAAAAAAAGAAAACAAATATAATAAAGTAACCCAATAAAATTTAATAAATGTAATTACAATTATTCCCTCTTTTACTTTTAATCTCACTTTCAAAAGATTTTTGTTTTTATTTAACTATTACTTTGAAAATTCAAGTTAATATTAGTTACTTTTTTATTTGTATCATTGTTTACACTTAACTTTTTTAGAAAATATATAATTAAAATAAAGAAAAATTATTGATTCCTTAAAAAGAAAGCATAAATGATAAGAAATGAGTTTTAAACTTCTTAACTTGGACTACACATGTTTCTTTTTGAGCAATTAAGAATTTGTGAGCACTTTGTATAAATGGAAGATGAGAGGTAATAATAGAAGTCCACCTCATCCTACTTGACCACTCCATTAGGAAGTAGAACAGTTTCCATGGTCTCAAATCAACCCAACCCAACTTTTATTGCTTCAATCACTCTCAGCCCCACCTTTCCTCTCTCTTTCCCTCTCACTGCAAATACATGCACAAACTCAAAAATATATGAATAATTCAATCCAAATTCAAAAGCCAAGTGTGGGCTTGAAAGAGAGTCAAATAAAATATCAACTCAACTTGACAAAATATATATAAGGCCAAGAACCATGTTCTCATAAATTCTTAATTAATTTTTCTCTTTCTGGACTTAACCATATCACACTAATCAATTGAAACTCAGCTAGCAAAATGGGATACAACAATCAATGCCTTCCTAATGTCCTCTACCACTTTGCACAGAACTACCTCCCTACTTCACTACCACTAATTTAAATCACTAACCCTATGGAACAAATACCAAACCGGCTCGGCCCGGTTCAGACCGGTGCGTTGACCTAAACCTACTCTATACTCTATTCCACTCTTCAATTTCACCCTAAGAAAATACTACTCCTCCAAACAAAACTTAGACACCACACAATGTAGTTACTCCTTCAGAATTAAATTTCTGCCTTGGAAGTTTCAATTCTGATAAGAAAAAACATTTAAAACACCTAATAAATTGCGTCTAAGTTTGGTGTGCAAAATTCAACAGCTTGGGACCAGCTGAGTCCCGTCTGAACCGGTTTCCGGTTGGGTGATCTCCTTTCTTCGCCTCATCTCCAACACCTTCCGATGGCTATTTGAGTGAATATCCACAGAGAAAGTTGGGCTACAGGCCGGTCTATACTCTGGAAAAAGCCGACCGGACTTGAACCGAACCCCGCAAGCGTTGCAGAGTGTTTTGGGCCCCAGTGGGCCGGTCCTCCACTGCGGCGTTTTCTGCACCTGGCAGTGGCTGCACCGCCGCTGAAACTGGGCTCCACTTTGGGCCTCGGCCTTTTTCTTCTGCTTTTTAGCCGTTGGTTCGCCAAACTCAACGCCAGCCAACACCGGAGCACACAAAGACGGCGGCGACACCGTGAAAGACCACACACGAGCGTTGGGCTTTCTACTCTTTCCGGTTCTCGGCTTTCTGGGGATAGTTGAAGCCGTTTGGGCCCGGCCCGGTCTAGGTTCTGGTTCGGCCCATACCCTTGTTTGCTCGGCCGGGACAGGGTACAATAGAGATAGCTCAGGGAGAGAATCGTCTACAAAGTGAGAAACCCATTCCAGGTCCGCCACATCATCCGCCTTCAAAATTGAACCCAAACAAAAAAATTGTTCAAAATAATTTTTTTTTTCAATTTTACATAAATTAGAAAAGCAAAATAACAAGGACAGAAAACTCACAGGAACTGACAATTCCCCGGCGAAGACGGAGTCGGAGTCACCGGCGCTTCCTACGGCGGTGGAATTGGAATTGCTGTCGTCTTCGGTTCCGTCCTGCGAGGAACCGGAGTTGCTGTCTTTTTCCTCGTCTTCCTCTTCCTCGTAGACATCGAAATCCTTTCCGAGTTGAAATTCGCCGTTGGAAAAGTCAAGAAGGTCGTCGACGGAGAAATCTTCGCCGACAACAATGTTGTTCGCGTTGAAACACAAAATCTCGTCACAGATTGCTTGCGGGAAAATGAACTCTGTCTGCAAGCTCGGTTTCAGAGCTTTGGCCGCCGCAACTTCCATTTTTTTGGTTCCTACAGACCTCAAAGCTATTATTGTGACGACAGAATATAATTTCACGTCCTAGATTAATGTTTTTTTGTGGCAAACACGTTGGTGAAGATTTAACAACATGTTTAATAAATTTCATAAATTTTTACCTGCTAAGAGAAAAAAGTGGTGAAGAGAGAGAGAAGGGAAAGTGCAGTGGAGTTTCCTTTGGTTTGGCGAAACAGGCGTCTGAGCTATTGGTTTATATTTTATCTCTTTCTTCGTTTGTTTTGGTCTCTCAGTACCATTTTGGGATTTAAATATGGCACTACTAAATTTTCCTCGAGGGTCATGCACTGAGGGTGTGACATTTGGTCAGGTGGTGGGGCTTCACTATTATTGGTGTTTTTTTTTTTATTATTTTTTGAGGGCTTTGTGAAAATTCAAAACTATGCTACAGTTCTTATCTCTACAAAGTGGCTGGCCCGGTCCAATTCTACGTTACAAACAAAACAAAACCAAACAAAAGGTTAAGGTCACATGCCGGTTTTGACTATTATAATTTTTGCAAATTGCATTGCAGGGAATGAAGCGTGGGTTTGACTATATGTGTGTGATTATTGAATTGAAATGATGAAATTAATCAAAATTTGGCGCTGACAGTTTTCGAAAGAAAAAGAGAGAGCATGATGAAGAAACCTTGTTGCGTTAACTACTACTTTTTGGGTATTGAAATTTGAAAAAAATGGAGAATGAGTGTAAAGAGGAAACACAAGGAAAAGAAATGACACAGATGGAGATTAGCACAAGCTTTGGTTGAACGCGTTGATCGCGCCTCGTGATGTGCCAAGTTTTGGATTATTTTTCCCGCTATTTCCTTTTCTTTTCTTTTCTACTTCTCTAATCATGCCAGGTAGGACCAAAACTAATTATCTAAATTAGACTAATTACATGTTAATTATAAATAAATATATTACTTTTGCTTTACATTCAGTTATGTATTAAATTTCACTAGTGTTTTATTTATTGTTATTTGTTTTAGCCATTTGATTTATGTTTTAAGAAATTCACAGATTGTATATGCAAAGAAGTAGTGACCAGGTAATTTATTTTTGCACGTTCTTTAATACATTCTTTGGCATGGCGTATTTAATGTTTGTAGGTACGCGTGAGGATTAATTTGGGGTGATTTGGCAGAATTGTGTATGCTTAGTTTAAGTGATAAGTGATGATTTGTTGAAATTTTTTTGAAAAAAGTGTTAAATACTCGTACTTAATATAATATAAAATCACATAATACTCGTAAAAACCATTAATCTTAATGAGGCTGGTGTATTGCCTCTTTAGATAGAGAAAAATGCTCTAAATTAGATGTCTTTTACAAAAAATAATCATACATTAAATGCTTGTAGGACTAATTTTATTTATATTTCACGCACTGAGAGTATGCTAAGAAGAAATTAATAGTTAATTAAAGAGATTATATATATATATATATATATATATATATATATATATATATATATATATATATATATTACTATTTTCTATGAAATTCAAAATATTATTTACATTTCTTAATACAAAATAGTATATATAATTATGTCTCTAAGAAACATTATCGGTAAAATTAAATAAAGTAGCATTTAGTACTCCGTCCCACAAATTAATTTTCTTTGTTTATATTATGAAAAACTACTTAATATATGAAAGAAGATAACAATTTTATAAAATCGACACTGTGAGCATTAGTTAATCTATAGCCTTTTTTATCTGTAATGATATAATAAAAAAATGAGTACAAAACATTTATTAAGCATGAAAAGTGGAAATGGTATTTCTTTAAATGTTTTTTTCAAAACATTTGTTATGAAACACGAAAAATATAAACAAAAAGGAGTCTAACTCAGCTGACTGAGCAATCATTATATATTTTTTATGTGTTCAACTTTTACCGATAAAAAAATTTAATATTAAATTCTTTCATTAAAATTATTATACCAATTTAAACTTTTTTCATATATTATTATTTTATTAAATTTTATTTTTATAGGGTACATATTTTCTTCCCTTTTGATACTTTCAAATTTTGAAATTTAATTTATTTTACAATTAATTGTATATATTTCAAAATTGGATCTTTTTAATTAATAAAAAATAGTTTTCCTAAATAGCCTGATATTAAATAGTGAAAAAACATAATAGCCGTTAAATTTTTTAACCCCGTTTGAAAATTCTATTATCTTTTGTAGGTTATTGAAGAAAAAAACTATTATCTTAATTTTATTTATAATAATATTAGCAAAGTGCGCGTAAAAATATTTGTGATCTAATGTAAGGTAATAAGTTAAATAGAAATTGTGAACAGTACATAATCAAATACAATTTTTATTTTAATTTTCTATGCAATATCTCTTCAGTAATTGAATTCTTCTATTATTTTTCTTTTTATTATGTAGAAACTAAGTTAGCATAGGCTTAAAAATTTGTTACCCAACAAATTTTCACAATCATTTTACAACTATCATTCTATTCTTTATTAAATTTTATTTTTATAATAACTCTAATATGATTAAAAGTAAATTGTAATATGATTATCATATTTGTAAAAGATTATTTTCCATAACTATTTGGACTCTTACGTAAGTAAGCAACCGAATATGCCTTTGCCCAATGATTACTAATTGCAATCCCATATTAATATCAACAGACTAAAATATCCTTCCTTCTTGCTTTACTACACCACTGTGATCACTTTCCTGTACTTCCTTTTCACTTCGTTATTTTGAGAGGAAGAAGACTAAAATGTTGGATTTGATAAAAAATTTGTCCCAAAAAACTCTTTACAGAATATATGATTTATGTTTGGGAAATTTTGTTTTCAAATATATTTTATATATTTCAGAAAGTTTTTCTAAAAGGTTTATTTTAGAAAAATTATTTCGGAAGGTTTATCATAGAAAAATTATTTAAAAAAACTCGTTAAGGAAATGTTATTTTGAAAAATACATCATAGGTTTTGAAAAATTTATTCTAAAAAAGTTGTTTCAGAATACATTTCACATATTTTAAGAATTATGTTATAAAAATTTTATTCTAAAAATTCTGAAATTTTATTGTCCCGGAACATTTTCAAAACAAATAATTTGAAAATCATCTTTATAAAAGATAAAATGGTAATTTTAAAAATACTGAGAGTGAAGTTAGAAATTAAGAGCGATTATCTTTTGTAATGACTTTTTCTTTCAGTGTTTTGTTAATTAAATATTATTGGTCTTTCGTTCTTGATTTTCACTCTAAACATTACTTGGGCTTTCTCTTAAGTATGTATTTACTCCTTTATATACATTGAACAAATATTAGGCAAGTAATCAAATTATTTATTATTTTTTCTTTCTCATATTGTTTATTTATTTTCTTTCTTTTTCATATTGTTGAATATAATGTTTGTTATACGATGTTAGTTTTTTGGAAAACAGATTCAACCCCAACCATTCATAAACAAAGTCCTATAAATAAGAAATTACGATATTAATTTTAATATAGAATCTGAAGACAATAGTTTCGATGTTCTCCTTTACACGCGGCTTAATTTTTTCATGTGAAGCTCAAAGTCAAGCTCAGTGTTGAATTCTAACAAATAATTTGTCAATTATAAATCTGTGAAAATTGTAACAATTAGCGAGAACAAGTTTTTTAAAAAAAAATTAGCAGTATAAATGAATTTAACTTGTGCTGAATAATGACACGGAAGGTCGAATTTTGTCTCACTCACACGAAAACCCGTTGATAATTTTTTTCCTTACAAAAAAAATTAACAATAACCATTTTTATACAGTTTTTTTTTTTTTTTTTTTTTTTTGAAATAGTGTGTGGTGAGAGCAAATTGCTTGGTCTGAATTATCGAATTTTTTTCACGTGTAACTCATACATAGATTCAAAATTCCGCCGACGCTAGCCGTCAAGGAACACTACAACACAAACAAAGAAACACGTGCTACCAACACACTTCATATCTCTGTATTAACATAAAACGTGGAATATCACGTAGCTAATCTTATTCACGTACAAAAATCATATTTTCATAATTAAAAATCGGACACTTTCAACAATTTTACTTTACAAAAACATTCAAAATAGGTATATATAAAAATTATGACTTTTGCTATTTACACTTATTTCCAAACACACCCTTTGACTTAAAAACTATGAACTGAAATTATTCTTTAGATCCCACTATTTAAGGCATCAAAATTTACTATATTGTATTTCACTATAATTTCTTAAACTTAGTTGTTTATGTATTTTTTTTATCAAATTATTGATATTTGCTGTCTCGTGAGTTTAAATGTTAAATATATTAGATATCTTAATAACATTGTATACCATTTTCATCTATAAATAAAAACATATTACAAAGAAAATACATTAAAAATTTAAAGAATTGAATACACATTTATATACAATTCCGGAAAATTTTATCCCAAATTTTTTCAAGATGTACTTCTCAATATTACTTTCCAAAACACTCTTGAAAGGTACATCCTGGAATGACGAAAACAGTGAAAAATATTTTTTTCTAGACATAATATCAAATATTCATAGAAATGTTTTTATACAAATAACTTAATTTAATAAATTGTGATGCAATGAAATTAAAGTAATACTTGTGTACCACTAATAGAAGAAAAAAAATACATTGTTGAGAAGGGTTAATGGAGTATCCAAAAGTAGAGCGTAAAAAGAATAGCAACAAAAGTAGTACACATAAAAGAAAGGGAGTGTAAACAGTAAGCCTAAATACTTATGCGACTAACAAATATCTATTTCCGTCTTTTTTTTTTATGTCACCCTTCTTCTCGTGAAATCTACCATTTGTATCAGATGATTTATTTTTGCACTCTCTTATTTCATTACCACTTTCTCCTGCACATTTTTATCAATTTGTGTGTTTAAATGTGTTTTCAAGTTCCATAAATAAGTGTGCTGTGATTTTGGTTCTAGTTCAAGTTTTAGTTGTTTAAAATCATTACTTTTTAACCTTTATGATATATAATAATTGTTAACTACTCGTGCATTATATGAAAATCCAGTAATTATTCAAAATGATATCTACTAGTGTAATGATGTAATATTAGCAAGTATTCGCTTTAAAAAAAAACTTTTGAAATATATACAACATATGTTTTTTGTTAACTCTAAAATGAATATCATGAATCAAAATTAGTGATTTCAATTTTTAGAAGAATAAAAAATAAAAAATATATTTTATAAGGTATTACGACAATTAATTTGAGATACTTTTCTCTTCTAAATTATCGTATAAAAAAGCATAATTGAGGAAACATTTACGGATTTATGCGAAAAAGACCTTTATAATATTTACGAATGTTAAAAAAGGAATTTGGATTTGGGCATTAATTTTATTTTTGAAATTTTAACACACTTGGTACAACAGTGATTATAGATTGTGACACAGAATTCAATTGTTGTGTATGAAATGGCGTGCCTATATTTAAAATCTGAATATTGGCTATGATTCTAGGCAAGTGAGCCATTATTATTAGTACTACATGATTCTATTCACCACAAGAAACACAATGGCACATGATTGTTACCATTTTGTGACAACGGTATTAAGTTTGTGCACAAAATTCTTGTACTGAAGGGCGAACTGCTAATGGCATTCTGACTTCATGTGACCCATCTTCCCAGAAGAGGTAGCCAAATGCGAATCTACTTTGAATTCGTAGCTTCGAAGAAAAGGTTATCTTAAATTTCATTTTCTTTCGTTTAGGACTAAATGTCAAGGTTGGAGGCACAACTGTGACAGACACACCAATTGGAGCTTCAACACGAGCAGTGTAGGTAGAATTAATTGGGCCAACATTAGTGACTGTTCTTGAAACTGTGAGGGGTTGCTTAAGCTCTGGGATAATAATAGAAGGGAGGTTCATGTTTAAGAGGTACTTGTGTGATTTATGGCATTTGGTAGGAAATCCTGTCAAAAGGCTTATGGTAGTGTCGTTGTAGTCCATAGAACAAAGGAAATGAATGTAGTCTGAGTTTTTCATGTCATATACCAGACCAGGATCGATCACTTTGTTAGGATCAACATGTCCACCTCCGTAGTCAAATGGGTCAGCTTGTTTATGTGGTGCTCCCTCAGCCCAAATATATTGATTGTATTCATTTTTCAGAGAAGCTTCAGAAAAAAGCACAGGAAATTAGGACCTTTGATATAGGGGACTCGTGATAAAGTGTGTGTGTTGTGAAAAAACGTACTAGTATGATGTTGAAGTGTGAGATGAGACAATCTAGCCAGAGAGTAAAAAAAACTAAGGAGTTATTTTTGATCTTTTAGGGTTATGTAATTGATATCATTCCTCTTTGTATGTGTGTATGTGTGTATATATCTGTACATGGATGTGTATAAAGTGAGAGGTGAGAAGCGTGAGACAAATGTATTTTAGCTATACATTTAGAATGAATGATTAAAACTACTTTTTGCAATAATATAGATTAGTTATGTATTGTTTTATCTTTTAAGCTCTTACTAAATATGTTTCCCAACATATATGTATGAGACTTAAGAAACATACTAATATGCTGTAAAAGAAAGATCATAGCAATATTGTTTTATCTCTTAAGCTTTGACAAGATAAAACTTTATGATCAGAAACAGCACTAGAAGCAGTTTAAAAACTGCATCTAAAATGTCATCTTTAATTTGAACCAGTTGTCAAATGAGCAAGAGCATTTTACCTGTTGTGACAAGGGCAGATTTAATTGCAGCGGGGCTCCATGTTGGATGGACAGTTTTTATAAGTGCAACAATACCAGAAATGTGAGGGCATGCCATGGAAGTTCCTGACTCAAAGTTGAAGGTAAGGGGCTGCAACTTTTCTGATTTTGCATCAGATACCAAAGGCCCAGAAGAAGCAGGTGACCAGGCCGCAAGAATATTAACCCCAGGAGCAGCAATGTCAGGCTGCAACACATTCATCATAAATATAAAGCTTTGCCTTTTCGTAAGATAAAAAATAGCTATTTATGACATTCACGGAATGATCAGAACCTTCAATACCGAAGGAGACAAAGAACTTGGTCCTCGCGAAGAGAAGAATGCCACTTCTGGTGATATCTGTTGGCCAACAACTGTTTTTGTTTTGCCAGACTTTATTACAGGATTTCTACAATATACATGCATTCATTACAAGACATTCGTACGTAATTAATCTGCTATTAGTATGCAAAAACATAAAAAAATGCTAAGATGGAATGTCATGTCACCTTGCAACTACAATTATTTATATTTAGGACCATAGGTTTAGTGTTATTTTCAGAGTACTCACCTAGTTGCTTCTATGTATGATAGAATAGTTGTTCCCGTGATAAAATCAACTTGGACACAGGGTTTGCTCCATGATGTATCAACATCTTTAGTAGGAAACTGAGCAAATATGAGACCACTTCCCCCAGCTTCCGTAACTGTTCTTATAGCAACTGTGGCCGATCGCTGTGACCGAGACTGGAAACACAGAATTGCTTTTCCTTTTGCTAAGGTGGCATTCAGGCTCCCTGAATTGCAGCCCCTGAACAAAAAACAACAGATATGCACTACTTTCATAGTCACAGTCACGGCAGTTTCACGCAGATATCAAGCAGATACGAACAAGGAATTTTACCTTGCGCTTTCTTCATCAGCATCCGAAGCTGCTATGTCTTCTCCAAAAACAATTGGATAAAACTTGTTCAAATCTTTCCCTGTATATAAACTCTGACCCTATATGAGGAAATAAAATATAGTACTGTGTCTGCACTGAAAACGGTTAATCTAGCAAGGATGCAAATTATTAACATACATTTTGTGTCTATTTTCTCAGTTTAAGGTTTAGATTTGCATCTATAAAATAGCTCTGTTGGGCTTTACAAATTCACTTTTAATTGCAATTATTTTGGCCAGTGTTTTGAATCTACCTACAAAATTAAATCACCTGAAAATGATATTCAGGTTTATTCTAAGAGTGCAAGCTTGTTCAAAAGAGAATTCTTCAGTCTAACAAACTTTACTTGCAGAATCTTAATAAGGTAATAAACCTCCACTTTAATTGTTTAATTATACCTTAAGTCAAAGTATAGTGGAAAGGAATTAAGCGAATGATATTTTATAAGATTTTACAAAGTCGGAGACAAAAACGATATTTCTATAAACTCCATGACTAAAGTCAGTCAAGTAACTAACGCTTACAAACTTATTAGGACCAAAATGGAGGCTTAGTTGAACAAAGGACTTGCAGACATATGGAAATGGATCTAATGTTGCTTCATATTTGACATGCCAATCTTATATTCATAAGGAGATGAAGATTCATTACTGTCATCTGAAAACCTAAGCTAGGCTCATCTCAATAAATAAATGACTTCCTGTTCCTCGTTGGAATAAAAAAATAATCGCTTTTCATTTATTAAGTGTTTGAAGAATTTTGTGGTGAAACATCACAAGAAGAAAGATGAAGTACCTGTAGAGTTTGATTGTTTCCGAGGATAATCCTAGATGGAAATTCTCTGTCTATGGTACTAGCAGCAACGGTAATAACCCAAGGTGCAGTGTTTATGACAGTTTGGGGATATGGCCCAGAATTGCCACCAGAACATACCACAGAAATTCCTTTAGCAACAGCATGAAAAGAACCAATGGCCAGTGCATCCTCAACATAAGTAGGAAGTGGAGGATCTGAGCCAAGAGATGCTGAAAGAATGTCTACCCCATCAAATATTGCATCATCAAAAGCTGCAAGAATATCAGCTGAGCTGCATCCCCCAGTAGACCAACAAATTTTGTAGACAGCTAACCAAGCTGAAGGAGCACCACCTCTTGCCAACCCTTTAGCTAGTCCCATAAAGCTTGCATTTTCCACTGCAACGCCAGCTGCAGTAGATGATGTGTGAGTGCCATGGCCTGATGCATCTCGAGGAGACAAGTACTCCACCCCATCGCTTGTATTCAATTTACCAATTTCAGCTTCATATCCTTTAACATACCAACGTGCACCAATAATTTTCCTGCCATCATATGAAAGGATACCGTTTAAGGTTACATTTTCCTGCCATCATCCAGTGCCAAAGTTCAACAGTGGTTGTAACTTGGAACATGTGAAAAGGAAATTGAATGGCTAGAAATAAATTCTGTATGAACCTATTGCAAGTGGAGCGGTTAAAATTTTCTCCTCCTTGGCATACACCACGCCAGTGAAGAGGAGGATTGTCCATGTGCTCATCTCTAAAGCTCTCAGACTCTGGCCAAATACCTGAAGAGTAAAGAATCAATTATATAATCACAATCCCTTTTTATGATGTTAACATGCACAGCGTACAGCAATTCCGTACTAACCTGTGTCCATGATGCCAATGATGGTGCCTCTTCCAGATTGGCCCTTAGAAAGAACACCGGTTATCATTTCTTGCTTTACGTTCAAGAAGTCCCAACTTCTTGTTGTGTGAAGACTGAGAATTTTATTTGGAATTACACGGACAACCCCTGGGAAATCTGCATGTAAATAGTGCAGAAAAGGAGACAAAATTATTACTACTTGGGAGAGCTTTGATTGAGATATGACAGAGTTCTCATTCTAAGAAAACAGAACGTTTAAATACTCCACCAAGCATCTCATACTATTCCCACAAGAGTTGAACATCCCATAATACCCAAATTTCTACCGCAATCACTCATCATATGCAAGTGCAATAAATTTGACACAACTCCTGTATATTACTTCCCAACGTATACTATTTTACAACCATAATTTTGACATTATGCTAACAAGAGAGATTGTAGTTTTTGTATTTGTCAGAAATGACGCTGCCGCTGCATTCCACAATGATTTTTCTTCAAATCAGCTATCTTTCTGCATGATTTCCTTAATTTCACTAGGAGCTAAAAAATCCTGCATGATGGAATAGTCCGTGACTGTTGCTAGCTTTGGTTGGTACTGTGTGTCACGAATCTGGGGACCACTTTCACTTTTTATTGAGGAAGTACAAAGGTTCACATCTCTTCTAATCAAGTCTTTTTTAAAGGATCAAACAATATTAATCTTCAAAATGTTCACCTTCATTTTGATCCTATTATTCATTTGCACAGAAAGCATTTTGCAATGCTTTCACATATCCCTACTTTGGATATAGACTCAACTTGGAAATTACCTGCAATGAGCCTAGCTTGTGGCTGACTTAAAACTGCAGCGAATCCAGAAAAGCCATGCTTATAGCTATACAGAATGGACTTCCTAGCAGCATCTTTGCTGTTAAAATAAAAAGATATCAGATTCTGAATTTTATTTTTTAAAGGAAGTTTCATCTCTTCAGTCCAACAACATGCAAAGTAGGTTGCTCATGTTGAAAATTCCAAACATGTTATGTTCATCAAAATAGGCTTTCCCTCACACACCACATTTCTAAACTCAAATTGAAACTTCAGAGGAACAGAAACATTTTTTCACTGAAAAACAACAGCAATGAATTAAAGGGAAAGTAACCTTCCGAGAATACGAGATAGTATGTCAAGGTGGGAGTCTTCAACCAACTGTTTCTCTCTCTGCTGTATTCTGTTGTTGCCCATATACACAATATGGACCTGCAAAAACGAGAAACCAGAAAGAGAATCAAATAACCAAGGCAAAACAAAAACATGTTTGGTAGAAAGGAAGAGAAGCAGAGTTTACATTGCTTGAGGCAAAGGTGACAAGGACACAAGTTTCTTGCTGCAGAACAAGAATTACAAAAGTAATGACTAAATTCCAAGCAAGAGCCATGATGGAGTGAAAGCAAGAATGAGAGTGTGAAAATAGCACTGTTTGAGTGATGGTTTTGCTTAGTAGATTTTGAACAGTGTATGTAACAGTATATACATAGATGTCAAAGAAACAAACCCACTAAGTACCTGCTCCACCACCACTGCCAGCATTTACTCTATGGTGGGCTCAGTCTCAGCTTTTGGCTCCATCATTGATCTTGGAATCTTTGTACCTATGGAGGGATAAAGTGAGATAGAAACGGGGATTGAGGACCATGAAAATGATCTTTCTTCTGGATTGCCACTTTATCTTCCCAACCATTTCCTATTGCATTGACTAATATTGGAATAATTGACAGTGATGTCAACTCCTTGTATTATTTATTGTTTCTGATATGCATAATGTGATTCCAACCAGGGAACCGAACACTTTTCTGGCTCAGAAACAAGAGGTGCCAGTCTCAATATTTGAAAGGAATTTTACTTTATTCTTGGATTAAAAAATTCACAACCACAAAGATTCTGTATAGATATTAATCCTAGAGGTTATTTCCTTCCTAAAATCTTAAAATTTTGGAATCTAATTAATGTGTCAAAAAAGGAAACTATTAGCAGAAATTTTATGATATATTAATGATTGATAGTATCTTCAACGTTGCTGGTATTCATAGTAACTACTGTAACAGTTCATGACTCCTTGTCATCTTTCACGAGCGGGAAAAGTTTAGATCACAGTTATTGGAAGTACCAATCTCATTCAAAGGAAAATTTGTTAGATCAATCACACTATTAAAAATGAATTAGAACATAAGAAAGTGTTCACTGACGACAAATCTCATATATAATTAAAAATATTTAGTAAGAGAACAATCCGTCTACGAGAATTTCAAAGTTACTTTTGATACGCAGATGAAATAACCGAATTCATAACAATCCAGAAAATAAAATCAATAAACATAAAATTAAATATAAATTTAAATTACTAATAACGTTTAGTATCATGGATTTAATAATAGTAGGACAGATAAACAGTGAACCGACCGATATCATTATCTTTACTATTATTTATATCTCTTTTCACGTATTAGTATTAATATATATATATATATATATATATATATAAGTCATAAAAAATAAAATAAATTTTGAGAAAATGAGATGTGAGGTAAGTTCTCATTTGAATTAATATTATTTGTTTTTAGATAAAATTAATAAACTCTTCTCGGAAAACAAATAAATTTAATTTCTTCATAAATGTAATTTGATCTTGCGGAGTGTATATCCATATAATTTGTATGGTAACTGTTTCTATTTAAAAAAAAGAAATAAAATGGTTTGAGAAGAGACAAGCTTCTGGAGGAAGGATCCAAAGCTCGGCGAACGGATATAGTTCGGAAGTTGTTGGTAGCAAAGGCGGTGCTATGAGACCGAAACACTGAAACTATTGTTGTGGTTAGATTCAATTTATTCGTTCCTCTGAACGAAATTGAATTCAATGGACGCAATCAGAAAGCAAGCCTCCAAGCTTCGAGAACAGGTCGCTCGCCAGCAACAGGTTCGTTATTGCAGATCCTTCGCTTTCTCCTTTGTTTCTCCGAAAATTGTTAGAGTTTCTCAATGTTTTCTTTATCATTTGCTATTTTCCGATGCGATTCTCGTTTAACTCCTCGCTGCGCGGTTATAACCTTGTAGTTGTGTTGCTCTCGTCAAACATGATGCCGCCGAGCATTGGATCTAATCGAATTTCGCACTTGCATTGCGAAAATCAATTAATGAAAACGGTAGATTCAGGTTGAATTTTAAATCGGTAGCTTATCTTGCTAAGGCGTTGAGATCGGTAGCTGAATTCGAAATCACCGCGTGTGCATATCTGAGTTTTCGTGCCTTTAATTGTGAGGATTATGCTTAAATTAGTATCTGATTAATATCAGTGTCTGAATTCAAAATCTCCGAGCCACGCGCGTGACTGTGTTTCCATTTCATTAATGAACATAACATAGATGCGATTTAGGAGTAGCTCAGAATTGGAGTTTTACATGGATAATCTGCATTATAAAAAAGGTTTTCATTAAAAGCCAACATAGATTACCGATATCGAACTTCAGTTATAATTGGAGAAGAACACCAAATCTACCTTTGAAACTACACGTAGGTATTGTCCTTCGTTAGTTGTGGTGATTAAGCTTTTTTGTTTTTTTTTTCCTTCTTTTTGTCTCGAATGTTCCTTTGGCTTGATTTGTTTCTTTTTCAATCAGTGAGGTGCTAACTAAAATTCAGAACTGTTGCTATTTAGGCTGTTCTGAAGCAATTTGGGGGAGGTGGTTATGGAGGTTCAGATAATGTGGTTACCAATGGAATGGAACCTCAGCTGCACCAGAAACTTGAGAAACTTTATATATCGACGCGTGCAGGGAAGGTTGCTTGGTTCTTTGATTTCAATTATACTTTATTCTGTATAGTTCATGTCAATTTAGTTCGTGTCAATTTAGTTCGTGTCAATTTATCTCTTCTTCTCTAGGCTGATAATAGTTCTGCTATTGTGTTTTCAGCATTATCAGAGGGATATTGTTCGTGGTGTAGAAGGTTATATTGTTACTGGTTCCAAGCAAGTGGAAATAGGCAAGTAATATTGGTTTGGGAAGCTTTTATAAAAATTTGCTGCGTTACTTTGCAGGAAATATTGTTATTGAATTCCTATGTATCGCGTGTAACAGGAACAAAGTTGTCAGAAGATAGCAGGAAATATGGTGCAGAAAATACATGTACCAGTGGTAATACACTGAGTAGAGCTGCACTAAGTTTTGCGCAAGCACGTGCTCAAGCGGAGAAGGAGCGTGGAAATTTACTAAAAGCTCTTGGTACACAGGTATTGTATATGTATTGATGCTTTTCTGTTGTGTATATGATGATGTATGAGCTCATTGAGCAGTACTTGCAATGCAAGGTTTATAAAGCTCAAACCTGACTTCGTAGAAATAGTGATTGGGATTTCCCACTAACTGAACTGGTTTACTGAATATGATTGAGATTTACAGATATTAGCTCTATTTTATCTAATACAAAAGGAACAGGCAGGCTATGTCCAAATCCATTATGAATAGAATTTAATAGCCTCACTCATATACCGAGTGCATGAATCTTGCTTTGTTTATAGCAGTGCCTCATATTGTTGACCAGGTTGCAGAGCCCTTAAGGGCAATGGTGGTGGGAGCTCCATTGGAGGATGCGCGGCATCTTGCTCAACGTTATGATAGAATGCGGCAAGAAGCTGAAGCCCAGGTATTCTAGAATTTATCTTTCATTTAACTTTTCAAAACTTGTTGGACTTCCACTTTCATATTTGTCAGCCTGCTTTTTGTTGTCTCTGTCTCCTGTGTTTCAGTACATGTTTCATTAATGATTTTATTTTGCTATTTTGACTTGTAATTACTCTGTCTTTTTAACCTAGACAGGCTATTGAAGTGTCTAAACGCCAGGCAAAAGTAAGAGAAATGCCACCCAGTGCTGAGAATTCTATGAAATTAGAAGCAGCTGAAGCAAAGCTGCAAGATCTGAAGACAAACATGACCATACTGGGGAAGGAAGCAGCTGCAGCATTGGCTGCTGTTGAAGCACAGCAACAGAGGTTAACTCTTCAGCGTCTTATAGCTATGGTATTGCAGTGTGCCCTTATGATTCTGCAATGCTTCGATTTAATGAAACGCTGGATCAGAGTAATAACAAGTCATAACTTCTCATTGGTCCCACATCTTATTTCTTCTTGTGAAGGTTGAAGCAGAGCGTGCCTATCATCAAATAGTCCTACAAATACTTGATCAGCTTGAGGGGCAGGTAAGCATTCATATCACTTGGTCATTTTACCATTTATTCCGCATGCAGAAGCTAAATATTCCTTTTGACGGACAGATAATTTTATTTCGATATAAACATGATTTCGTGCTGTATGTATATTGATGATAGATGATATCAGAACAACGACGAATTGAAACCCCTCATATTCCTAGTCTGGATAACACCATGCCACCGCCTCCGTCATATGATGAAGTGAATGGTGTGTATGCATCTCAGGCACATAATGGAACAACAGATAGCATGGGTTACTTCTTAGGAGAGGTTAGTACGAGGTTGCTTCTACTCTATTGTACACAGGGAAACACCTACAAATATTAAACTTTGAGAAAGTTCTTGCAGGTTTTATTTCCATATTCTGCTGTATCCGAAGTGGAGCTAAATCTATCAGTTGGTGATTACATTGTTGTTCGAAAGGTTAGTTGAACCAAAAAGATGGCTTATCTCGCCAACCCCAACCCCCGCCCCCCATCATTTCAGTTATGGTAACGTATTAATATAATTTTCAAAACAGATTCGGGAATAACCAAGTAGAGTGCATCATGCAATAGTGAACCCATCAAAACAGAACTAAAACAGAATTGATAACCTGATAACTCTGAACATGATCGATTAAGTCATTGCCCATTCATCACTGGATGATTGTTTGGTCATCTAGCTTGTGTGTCCCAAATCAAGCTGTTGTGCTTCACGTGCTGATGACTAACACAAAATCCTTGTTTATAAGTTGGCCTGATTTTCCTTTGGTATATGATAATGTTGGCTGTGGTTTTAACAGGTGACAAACAGCGGATGGGCCGAGGGCGAATGCAAAGGCAAGGCAGGTTGGTTTCCGTTTAGTTACATTGAAAGGAGGGAACGGGTTCTTGCAAGTAAGGTGGCTGAAGTGTTTTAAGTTTTTCCTGTTGAGTTGGTTTCTTAACCTGCGAATTTTGTATGTATGTTTTGATATGTAAAATTGATTTGAGATATAGATGGAAACTTTCCCATGTGATTATCATGTAGAATTTATAAATGAATATTTTGTTGTCCACTTTCATTTTATTGCACTCAATTTGTTTCCTTCATACAAAGTGTTTATGCGACTTCTACCAACCGATGTGTATTTGGGTGATCTCGTTTGTCATATTGATGATGCATCAAATAAGTTTGGTTAAAAGTGACGTTGAATTGAAATTATTTATATTTGGATTGATAGTAGAATTCAATATAAATTTTTTTTATTCGTTGAATGTCAACCAATTTTGGATTTATAATATTTTCTTGAACATAAAATAAAAAATGTGCATATTTATCTAAAATCGTGTTCATTAGTATTTTAAATTGGTTTTTAATGATTTAATGTTAATCCGTGTTTTTGGACTCAGATTGACTTATCGATAAACATGTTAAAACATAAACTAACTGAAATATAAATGGACTAAAAATATATCTAGTGAAATTATTCAAGATGTTAATATATCGATCATAATTTCAAAGAAAAAAATTATGTTCAAAATTTTAATAAAACTAGTTTGTTATGTTCACACTATTTCAAAGAAAAAAATCATGTTCAAATTTTTAATAAAACTAGTTCTTTATGTTCACACTTCAACCAGTGAAAATACACAAAATTTTGGTATAATCACACTTTTTGAGTATCTAACGAAGTTTTTTTTATAATACAATTTAATATCGTTGTACTTCAACACAACTTGAAATTGAGATCATTAATTAAATAATTTGTTGGAATTGATTTACATTGTGGATGATAATAACTAACAATCTATTTAAAGGAACATTTGGATCAATTTAAATAAGAAAAACTGAGTTTTCATTTAAATTTATTGTCATCCTTATTACAATTAATGTCAAGGATTTTAGTTCACAATGTTTGCGAACTAAGTTGCATATCTCCTACTTGATCACAACATGAATCCAATTTTCTATACTTCATACATTTTTTTCGTGTCACTTCCTCTCCTTCATTCTGAATGAATTTTTTTCCCAATATAAAAAATACATTACTATTCTGAAATGAATGACAGGTAACTAAAAAAACTATGAAATGCAAAAGCAAATATCTTCTAAGATATGCTTAATCTAAAGCATTATTTGTATTGTGGCATCAGATTTCTTTTGTAGCGCTATCAGAACTTATACAGTTGGCATTTCTTAGATATTAACAACAACAAAAATGAATCAATACAAAAATTAAAGAACAAAATCAAACTAATCTTAAAATTAAAGGATGAAAAAAATACTTGTTTTATCTGAAGTAAGTATTTGTATATTCCTACTCTTATTTGTTACTCTTTTTTTTTCAACAATTATCTAATTTCATACTATTTTTCATAATTGTTTCAAATTTATATACACATCTTATATGTCAGTTTCATATTTAATTTGGATAAATGTAGTTTTGATTCCTTAATAATTCGAAATGTTTGTTTCAGTGAATTAAAAATTATTATGTATTAATATTTCCATTATAAAAAATGCGTTAACTGTATGTGCATTAAATATTCCAAAACAATTTGCTACACGACTGTTTAACAACTCTAAATAATAAAAACATATTAAATTAAATAATTAAATATAAATTAAATTGTTGAATAAAAATTAGTAAAAGGGGTTATAAAATAGTGGTATAAATTTCCACGGATGTTAAAGTATAGTGACTCTTCATCTAATGACTATTTGGCAAAATAAGAAAAATAGAAAAATGTGTTTTATGATAAAAATATGCTTTTATTTAAGTTCAGAAAAAGTCTATTAGTTTTTATTATTTTAAGTAGGTTTAAACAATTTTAAAATAATGGCTGAAAGGATCCCTAACCATGTTTTCTCTGGCTTCACAGTTTTACAAGAAATCAACAAATAGGAAAACGTTACGTACATTGCAACACCAATGACTGACTTTTTATAATAATATATTATGTTGAGGCATTGTTGAGTAATTTATGAATAGAAGGGCGGGAAATTTTTAAAGTTTCTCCCTCATGTTTGGAAAGGCAAAGCTAATTGGCCTGAAGAAAGGAGTGGACAATTTTATAAATAAGAATAATTGTTCTTACAATTTCACCGTACATTAAAATTAACAACAGAACTTAACTTACACTAGTTATTATGGTGGTTAGCAGACAGATAAGCAAAAATGATGGAAACCGTGATGACCAGCACGACAATCTGCAGGAATGGTTTACGTCAGTATATTCTTAGAAATGCAGAATGTAGTTTAAAAAAAACAAAAGCCAAAACGTACCATGGTTGAGCCATATCCATTTTCATTCTTCAGAATGAATGATTTCCTGCTCAAAACAAACCAAAGGTTTGTTAGACTGAATGATAAAAAAAGACACTTTTGAAGCAAATCGGTTATGTACCTTTTACTCAAGAGACCAGATTCTCTGCAAGTTTTCTGTATAGCTACCAGCCTGCTCAATGTTTTCGTCGCATTCGGATCATTTTTGTCAACCTACAATCCAAAATATACAAGCTTTTTTATTTGGAAAAAGACGGCTTTAAGAACTGCTGCTTATAGGGGAAAAAAAAAAGAGCAACAAGAACGGCAGTTCGAATTTTGGCTACTAAAAAATGCCTTTTACATTAGGCCAATGGAATGGTGAGGATCAAGGATTATTTGCTATTTTATCGGGGAAAAACACCCAACCAGGAAATTTTCGAAGTGAGTGTGCATCAAATCATTGGTGAATCAAACTGTGATCCCTTTAACAGATTGTTCAGCGTAGAAGAAACAAAAGAATATAGTGACTCTGCAATCCAATGAAGACTTGTATGACTGTAACTTGCTTTATTGTTCAGTTAATGACTTGGAATATTTATTGTAGCAATTGCTACCGTATTTTGGCAAGAACTATGGCTTTAGTAAAGCCATAGTTATTTTTCCATTGTAAATATTATGTGTTTATTGTAATAAACATTCAGTAGGAAGTAGGAATGTTATCCAATCTTAGATGCAACATGAGTAGCGTTCACATTCTTCTGTTGCAAACCTAATACGGTGTTAAGGACAACAACAGATCCATACCTTGAACTCCAACATAGAAGCAAAATCAAAGAAAGCGCCATAGACATCAGCCATAGTCTTTGTTCGGTCAATCACCTTGGCAGTTAAACCTATAAATTGGGGAAACAAAAATGAATAAATAACATCTAGTTTGATATTACACACCCACAAACAGTAACAGCATACAGCAAACACAAATCCAATAGCTAATGTTGATCCTTTTTTTATTCCCAGAAGAAAAAACAATAGTTTGAAAATGAAATCGGAAGAAAGGAAACCCTACAAATGCCACAGCTAATGTATATACATCTAGATTATGGTATTATCACTTCACTTCAAAACTATAGGGATATCCATCATGGAGTTGTAGCTCCTGGCCTCTAAAGTCAAAAAGAATATGCTATTAGCCACTTTTTCCAAGTTCAAACTGTCTTTCCAATTCTTAACCAACATCCATAAGAGGAGGATGCAAGTATTTATTTAGAAATATTTAAACATCCAAGCTACAAACACAAAATCTAACAAGATATGGACATCACGCAGGCCCATTGTAAAAAAGTTATCTTTCAGACAAATGCATATGCAGGTTCCATAAAAAAACAGATTCCAAGGTAATTTTATGGAGGTTGATTCAGCATGAAATAACATGAAATCCAAATTGCAGCAATTCAATATTCCTACGACTTCAAAAATACATGCCCTGTCTTGTATACCAATTGTGGCTTTACGTTTAGCATGGCACAAAATTACATCACAAGGACTTCAGTATCAAAATAGTTGTTCTGACCTCGCCTCATTTTAACTACACCTCTGAAGACCTCAATGTTGTTGTAACATAATGCAAGTGTTCCAATTGCCATTATCTGTCACAGTGCAGCATATGTCAAATAAACATCAAAGTTACTGGGGAAGATTATCAAAATAACTATTGCTCGATACATTAATCATTAAACCTAAAATGAATATGAACATTAACTAACACCCCTCTCACCCCAACAAAAAATAATAGTGCTTAAAGAAAAGTAGGATCCACATAACATCAGATTGTACCCAGTAAGTCCACCACAAAAGTAATGTAACTTTGGAAGCTAACACCTAAGACCCAAGCAGCTTCTTCCTCTAGAACATATGCAGCTCAAAAGAAAAATTTTCTTATTCCACATAATATTAACTAAAACCAGCAAGGCTATACAGCTAAACCCTCAGACAATCATGATCTATTAAAATCACTCAACCACAGGAAGACAATCTGTACTCTCACAATTATTGTATATGAAGTTACGATTAAAAAAATTCTGCTTCATGGCTTACCACTATGTTTCGGTAAAACACTTTACTAAAAATTGTATAACAGATTGTTATTAACACATCTTTTGGGAAGTCTTAAACTAAATCTTAGAAAAAACTGACATAATATATTAATTTTACTTTCTCATATTTTATTGAACTGAATAGGGAGGAAGCTGAAGTGAGTCAACTGTTCTGAAGCATAACATGGTATGCAAACAATATGAAACATGCAGATAAATGATCGCATATCATTGCAATAAGAGTGACATGAACTAAATAACAGTTACATCAGAAGTAACTTAGTAAAAGAACAGCACCTGGGGTATGGCACAAAAGCGAAATATAGCCAAGTCCTTTAAAGCAGACATGTATATTAAGCAATCTTCAGCATGGGTCAGAGCATTAGTGACCATGTCATTTAAGCATTGTACTGCCTTAACAGAGTTCTCCTCATATTTCAAATCCTGGATTATAAAAATTAAATTGGAGTGACAAATAAGAAAACCATACATCATCAGCACACTTGGACATGGAGTGAAAGTCAAAAAGGCATTTCATGTGTACGAAAAAAAGTGTGACTGGAAATTTAATTTCACCATCACACCATGTGAGATTAATGGAATGGGGGAGAAATAACTGAAAGAACGATTTATGTAAGACTTTGTGCCCCTTCAATTTAGTGTTTGATGGAATTGATTTTAAACGGTCGACTATAATTGACATGTGTGCTTAAATTAATCTGAACCACATACTTGTCATGAGACATGTGCTCTTTCATTGGAGAATGCGATAATTGATTTTCTAGCTTCTAAAAATAATTATGCTAGATGAAAATTCCTGTAGTGTAGAGCCAAACCTCGAGTTTGTTAGCATATTTACTCCAAATCTGTCGTGGCCAGAACATGCGTGACTTGGGGATTTCATTGATGTCTTCCAGATAATCCCGAATGATGTTTGTTTTCTGCAATCTCAAGTGGTAGCATAAAATGTAAGTGAGCAATTGCAAGCATACTGTAGTTTTAATATCTTACAACCATGATACCTGAAGAAACAAGCCCATTGAATTGGAAAGGGAATCTGAAGCCAGATCTTCTTTACCAGAGGCATGGAAGAGCTTTGATAAACCCAGCCCAACAAGTCCAGCCACGTAGTGACAATATTCATCATAGTCATCAATTGTTTCAACCTGCAGATGGAAGAAAAAGGTCTCTAGGCGTAAATCAAGATGATCTTCCTATGTTGAAAACATGGCAGAAGTCCCTTTGCAGCATAATGCATGGTAGATAAGAATTTATAATAGATGGATGAATAATAATAGTATAACATCAAATTTAAAAAATTATTGTGTTTAAATAAAACTAAAAGATGTCTGTTTTCAAATCATTATACCATCTCTCTGAATTGCCATCTACCAAACAAGATAATTTAAAACACCAAAAATCGTTAAAAACCAGAAACTAGCAGGAGACATCATTTAAAGGAATAACAAACTTCATATAATGTCTTTTCAGTCACAGGTTTACAATATTAATTATAAGATAATAAAAATAATATATGCAGAACAGAAGCCTTGTGTGACAAACCTCCTTGCAAATAAATTTGGCCATGCCAGCACCCATTCTTTTTGTAATGTCCTCAATTGCTTCCTGATAGCTGCAAAAATCATTGACTAACATTTAACTTGTTCGTCATAGAATATACAGCAATAATTTAATTACATAAATAACTGAGAAAGTGAATCAATAGTCCATATACACATCTCCATCGATTGTGAAATCTCTTCAATTTGAACAATATGAATGCACAAAGGCAAATTATAGAATGAGATCCCCACTTTAAGCCTTAAATATTTTCTTTTTGTGTGTAAAAAGTTACCAATGACCAAGTGGAATTTAATTAGCCATGGACAAGAACCCCAAAATTTTTGTAACAACTGGTGAAAAAAATACCAAATACAGAACCTCTATGTGATATAACGTGGAAACAATTGATAATTCTTATCAATCACAAATACAGAGCACCATGGTTATTCATCAGTATGTAATCAACACTATAATAAGTAATTCCATATCCAAATTTTGATATTCCAGAAAGGGATACAAATTGAATCCACAAATGTTATTCATAAACTAACTTTCTATATGATATTCTATTGGTAGCATGCATTGACGATAAACAGTATACTCCCCAGTACCCCAAGGGTAATAACAATGATAGCATAAAATCGGAACCAAAATTCAAAGGGCTGCTGCTGATTAGAACAAGGAAAAATCATATACTGTAGAATTTACAGTTCAATTTAGGTAAATAAGCACAGATAAAAACTGACTTCTTTCCAAGTTCCAGAAAAGCAGTTGAAACATGATGAATCTGGTCCATTAGAACTTTGTACTCCTTTGTGCCACCTAGTTACATTAAAAACAATAAGTTTGCGAATCAGCATCAATAAATTTGGAGGCTCATATACTATAAAATCATTTTCCTCATGATCAATAAAGGTTGTCTTTAATAACAATACAAGTAATTCCTGTATGTAGTTTAAAATCCCATTCAATTTCTGAAAAACAAGTTAGAGGTGGTTAAATTGAATATTTATGACTAAAAAAACCACAGACTGGGAAAACGGTGTTCAAATTGTATTGAATCTTATCTTAGCATGAAAATATTAAATAAAGAGCACAAAGAAGACACACTCACATGAAAAGTGCCAATCACGATCATAAATATGACGGTGAAAGGCTATCAGTATCGGCACCTTGACATCTGTAGCTACGCTAGTGTCATCCTCTGTAAAAAAAAAAAAAAAAAAACAGAGTTACAATAATATAGATCCTTTCAATTTCTTAAGAATGGAAGAGTTACTCTCTAGAATAACTTTAAGCTAAACATGCATCGTTCAAAGGAAATGGATGCAATAACCAGCAGATTGATAGGGACTCAGAAATTCGATGCCAAATATGCGTGCCTTCCATAGCAATTAAGTATTTTAGAAAAAGGAAAAACATCGAAAAAAAAAAAAAAAAAAACTCGAGCTACTGCTTTTCTGTTGAGTTTCCATTTTCAAGAGCTTTTAAAAAGAGCAGAATCTTAAAATCACATTCATAACACCAATCCCTGCACAACATTCAAAGCTTCAAGAAAGAAAAAAATAAATAAAAACAAAGCATCGAACAACCACATCTCTACACAGCGTCGATAATTGAAACCGATAGTACTAACATTCATTCGTCATCGCAAGCTACAAAAAACAAAACAACAAAAAGCGCGCGCATCTAATCGAATATACAAGTACAAACCAACGGTATCGAGCGCTCGAAGAACCAGATAGAATATGCAAACCTGACAGAAAAAAAAAACGAGGTCAGTTTGAGAAAAATCGGAATCGAAAGCAGAAAACGAGAGCGGAATCCGAAGGAACGAACCGCGTTGCGAAGGTCGGTATCGAGTTGCTGAATGACGAGGGCGAAGCTTCTAGAAACCTTGTGGAGCATGGTGTAACAGAAGGCCCAGTGCGGCTCCGGCGGGATCTGCTTCTCGGCGTTTCTGGCGGCCATTTTGAGCTTCAGCAACGGGTAAAAGTCATCTGGATGCTGCAGAATCGATTTCAAAGTCCCCATTCTCAAAGCTTCTGCGTTCGAATTTGGATAACCACAATTGAGACGTTCTTTGGAGCTATTTGTAACTCCCCAATGGATCTTCGCTCCGATGGTGACTACGACTACTTCGCCTTTTGGGTATGGCAAATTTGGAAAATAGGAATATATAACTATTTATTTATTTATTATCTATTATTATTTTTATTTGTTTGTTTGCGTATTTATTTGCTGTTGAAAATTAGAAGGTAATATTTCTAGTCACACTCGGTATCAGCTAGCAGTTGCGGGTTTTTATTTTGTATACAAATTCGTTTAAATGCACGTGTTGTCCTTTGTATGGACTTGGTCTGATATGGGAAACCTTCCTTAGCCTAACCACCAGACATTAGCATTACTTTTTGTAGTCTTTTCCATTCAAAATTACAGTTTTATCCTAAAAAATAGACTTTTAAAGAATAATAATAAAGATAGTTAACTAATAAATAATTGGTGGTGTTAATATATGTAAAAAGAAAAATAAATGTTGTAACTGTAAAGATAAAATGCAACATGCAAAATTATATCCTTTTAAATGATATTTAATATTCATAGTGTTTTAAGTTTGGTGGAAATTAAACTTTAGTCATGTGTAAGGTAGAAATGATATTCCTTTTGTATTTTATTTTACCTGAGTTTCATCCTGTGGAAATATTTTTAAGTTTTTTCATAATATAATTATTCTAAGATAAATTTTTATTTATGTTTTAATATATATAATAAATATTTTATTTTTATAATGTACAATCTTAAATTTAAGATATTTTGAGGTTGCATTAGCATGTTTTAATAAGATTTTATATCCAACTCAAGTTTTAATATTATAATCATGACTCGTTTGTTGAGTATGCTTTTACCTTCTTTTATGATCGTACTAAATGACAATTATATTTCTTCTTATTTTAAACTAAATATACACTCTCTATGTTTTTAATAATGTAACACTCTCTATGCTTTTTCTTTATATCTAATATATCTTTTAATAAATGACAATGTTCTCGTTATATTTTAATTATGTTGACTACAAATTAAATAAAAACTATAAATATATATATATATATATAACAAATAACTGTTTATAAATAACAAATTTAAAAATATAAATATAATAGAGTATATGAGTATCACTTTTTCAAGAAATATAATACAACTAATTAATGTTATTGATTAAAAATACAAAAAAATATGCCTTTATTTAAGAATTAGAGAGGATAAGAGTGTTACATTATTAAATATATAATCAAACTGAGTGCCTGAATCAAAATCAAAGAAAGTGTAAATTTTTTAGTATTATCTCAGAGGATGAGTGTAGTTTCCTCTTTAATTCATGTATTGCAACACGCTATTTTATAATAATTGCTATTTTAAACAAGTTTAATTACATTTTAGTCATATAATGTTAGATTGATATTTTAGTCATATCTTACAAGGTGAGTGTCGTCTTTATTTTGTAATTTTTTAAAATATTATAGTTTCTAAAATTTGAAAAAAAAAATGGTACATTGTTATTTTTTTATTGTTGATGATATAATGTTGGAATAAGTACATTAAAATTTGTAGCAGAGAAAATTACTAAATATTTAACAGTGTAAAAACTTGTAGAATAAAAAAATAAATCATTCAGGAAATGATATTAGATATTCACGCTAAATATCATAAATATCTAACGTAGAAACATAAAACAAGTAATAATAAATACAAAAATCGTTATGTAAGTTAGTCAACTATTTAAGAGTATATCCAACTTAGAATAGAGTCTTAAATTTAAGACTTGTATATATATAAAAAAAAACTTTATTAAAATATACGAATGTAATATAAAGATAATATTAAATTTAAGATTCTAAATCTTAAAAGTGAAAATTATTCTTAATTTGAAATATAATAACTAAATAATGTTTTTAAGACTAAAAATATAAAATATTAGATAATATAATAAAAAAAACGCTTGAAATAAAATAAAGCAAAAAGTAAAAGAATAAATGGATGTTATAAAATATTTGTGTGAACTAATCACATAATAAATGCAATCAATAAGACAAGATAATATCATAATATCACCAAACTATTCGTCATAAAGATCTTTTCGATGTTAACTAATCTCCACATCTTGCATGATTGCATGGTTATCAAAGTCAAAGATACATTTGATAATAATTCTTTGAAAGTAATTAAATGTTTTAAATTGACTAACATATTAAAAACCTATAGAAATAAACTCTTTAAAATGTACTTATAAAATGATTTTTTTAATATTTAAATTAATGTTACATGAGTAATAAAGTGATACTTTAAATATATACTTAAAATATTTTAAATTATTAAAATAATAAAAATGTAAGAAAAAAGTAAAAGTTTAGTCAAGTTTGGGATGTATGGCCGTTTTTACAATTTAGTAGTTATTTGATTTGGTTAAGTTTGAGATGAATATTTTCATATACTATTAAATTAAAATACTTTAAAAGATATTTTTATTAATACATTATATAAAACAAAGTTAATCAAAACAGTAAAATGATTAATAATTTAATAAATATTAAAAAATTTAAAATGATAATTAATGATACAATTAATATATCGAGAAAAAAAAATATACAAGTATAAACTAAAATAATATTGAAAAATATAAATATAAGTGTGTGGATTATAGTTAATTCAAATGAAATATTAGAAATAAAAATCGAAGAAAAAAATACTCAAAATTAAAAAAGAAACATATGTCTCTATAAACAATTAAATTTGATAAAAAAATGTAAATAAAAAGGTAAAATATAAACTTACACCAAACGTTATCTCTATTTTACTTTCAATGACTTAATATAAGACGGGATATATCATCTTTATTATGTAAATGTAATCACTAAGTTATAATTATATGATCTAAATTATTTGTTTTATATATTGCAAAACCTGACCAATAAATATTAAATTCAAATATTAATAAGTAAATGTAAAACTTTTCAATAATGACATCCACCTAGTTAAGAAAATTAAAGAAAAAAAAAAAAGTTTCGTCACTGTTTCTGTTGTGGAGTGCAGGTATTAACTAACATTTGTCACGGTTTCTACAGATTTTTTCCCACCAATTTGTTTATGCAGGGCACGCGAGACACGAGTGACACGCGAGACAGCGTGACTAAAAAATATAATTATTAATATAAGTCTTCTCCTCTACTCACTGAATATATGAAGTAGCATGTGACAAAATTTATTTAATATTTTTGTTTATATATAATAAATATATTATTCTGAAATTATATCTACTGAGAATTAGGTTTAAGTTTGTAAATAAAGATATTTTGATATTAAACAAGGTTTAGATTTTTTTTTTATATTTAAGTCTATTGAATACTTTTTTTAATATTTGATGTTAATGGAAATACTTTATAAAATAATTATTACATTGAGGGAAATGAAGTCGTACTATATTTTTTTTATAAAATATTTTTTTAGGTGAATTTTATCATTTTTTTATCTATTAAATGACTGAAATTCTAATTTCTAAAATTAAAATATAAATTATTTCATGTTTTAAATTTTTACTTCAGCGTTAATTTTTATTTATTATTCATTTTAAATATGTATTAAGATAAGGTACAATTATTTTAATAATTTTTAATTATTTTTAAACCGTTAACTGGGACAGTTCGATATAATCATATTTTAGACCAATAGTAAAATGTCTTTCGTCGGCTACCTATTAAATTTATCTGTGTAATTATATTTTAGTTTTTAAAATTTTAGAGTCAAATATAATTTTCCTGTTTCAAATTAAAAAAAAAATAGTTTCTCCAATGTAAGAAAATATATTTGTATTCTTCTAAATGCTAAATCAAATAAACTAAAATAATTCAATTTCTTAAACAATAAATATATGAAGACTAAAAGGAACTAAAATGATTTTTTTTAGGAAATCATAATCGAATTATTTAAAAAATTAGGATTTAGGATTTAAATATGTTTAAAATTTCATGGATTAAAAATATGTTTAAGTTTTATTATAAGGATCTAAGTTTTTAAAATACATTTATATGGGATGTGTGATTTGTTGTCGTAAATTGAATAATATTTTAGTGTTTAAGACGTGGGGTGGGTGTAGATAGCAGATAAGTGTTAGTGCTGGTTTTCTTTGGATATGAGCTTAAGAAAGGGGTAATGGGAGTGGAAATACTAAATTAGGGGAGTGGCGTAGGAAGCTATAAGTGTTAGCATTTTAAGTTAGAGCCCACAAGACAAATCTTTCTTTCTTCTTTATTTCCTCCACCTTTCACTTTGATTTCTCAAATTCTCCTCCATTCTTAAGTTATCAGTGGTTTCATTTAAAAAAATAAAAAAAAAATAGCACAATTAGTTAGAAAATTCTTGGGTAAGTTTTTTATTTTAGTAATTTTTTTTTGAAGGTGACCTGAGTTCAATTCATCGATATAAGGTTTTGGATTATGAAGCTTGAAAAACTATGAGTCGAATCACTATTATTCTTTAGCACTTCCCCCCGAATGAACCAATCTTCATTAGGTTTTTTAAAAAAATTAAGTGAGGAAAATTAACTTGTATTATGTTAAATATTAAATGTTATATGTGTAAGGGTTGTTTGGGGTTTTAATTTTAATGAATTTTGATTGCACGTGAAATGTTTAAAAAATGGAATTTCATTAAAAAGTGAGATTTGCTTGTTTTACAGATTCGTGTTCCCGGTAATAGGAAAGCAGGGAGACGTATTTTTTTTATTTTTTTTTATACTTGTTAAAAAGTAAAAAAATATTTTTTTGGGTATGTTTTAGGAGTTCAATAGACCGTATACTCATTTACAATTAATGATTTTAAAATGTAACCATTAGAATCTCACAAAAACAATAAAGAATAAGTAGAAAAATGATAAAGAGATACTTGTCAATTATTATTTTTAATTTTAAAAACCAAAGCTTGATAATAAATTCAACAGTTTTTAAAAAAATAAAATAAAATGCTAAAGGAAGGGTGAAAGGATGAAAGTGTTGAAAAAAGATGTAGGAAATTTTTTCATTAAATATTTGTGTAATTATAACTTATAATTTCTAATAAATATATCAAATGATTTTTTTTAATTATCAAATAAATGGATGGAAAAAAATTTGGTGTGATTTAACATGTTACGAAATTCTTATTAAGTATTCATCTGAAAATAATTTAGTTTGGTAACACGTATAAATCAAACTTATGAAGTGGAAGTTGCATTTAAGGCTTGGCAATAAATGTTATAAAGAAGGATAATAAGAACAAGTAGGTTACTTATCATAATTCATAATGATTTTATGTACTTTTTAATTAAAACTTCATCATTTATTGTTATCTTTTTCCGGGGAATATATTTAATATTTTTATCAAATATTTAATATTTTTTTTTCTATTTAGTGATAAGTGACAAATGATAAAGTTGTTTATTATTTTGAATAATGGTCTATCATGGAATGTTATCTGTATCTTAGATGGTTTAGGAAAATATAAAGATTTACTGTCAATAAAAAGCAAATTGATTTATATAATTTGGCAGAGCTAAACAATAATTAAAAATATATTAAATTTTTGAAAATTTAATATACAAAATACTTATTATTTATTTTTTAAAATACACAAAACGTTTTAAATGATCGTAAATTTTATGATTTCGTATTTTACAAATTATTTAAAATTTAACTACAATATCATATGAATAAAAATCTCTTAAAAAACTTTAGAAAATCACCACATACTTACAAATTTCTTTAAAACTTAGATGTTTTTTTTTTCCGGAAATCTCAGTGGAATGCATTCCTCTTTTTTTTTGCAAAATATAAAATTAGAACTTCTAGCAGCAAGAATAGAAATATTGAATATATAATGATGAATACATTTTTCTAACACAGTATGTGTCGTTACATAAATTATTACAGATTATAAAATTTAATAAATTCAATAAATGACAATACTTTTATAATTTTAATAAACGATAATAATAAAAATACTAAAATCAGTTGAAGAAAAGGATAGACAATGAGTTGAAGTGTGGTGAGCCACTCAGGCCAGTGTTCGGTGGGAGGGAATACTCTGCTTCGCTTTTTCCTTCCCTCCAAAGCATTGCAGAGAGAGAGAGAGAGAGAGCGAGAGCAAGAAATGGCATTCAAACTGAAATCACTTCCTCTTCCTTATTCTCTTTACTCTTCTCCCCGCCAAAACCCTAATTTCACACTTTCAAACCATTATCTTCCTCGTCGTTTCTCTGCACATTCTCTTCCTCTCAGTCTCTGTCTCTCAAGCACAGCTTCAGCATCCACGTTTCATCGCACTTCCTTCGTAACCGCTCGCGCATTTCGAAGTGGTGAACTAGCTAACGAAGGCGAAGAAGACAACGATGAAGAAATATCGAGGCATGGTGAGAAAAAGGAACTAGCGAGTCAAGGGATATGGAGTCAGATGAAGGACATTGTGATGTTTACAGGTCCAGCAACCGGACTTTGGATATGTGCACCGCTTATGAGTCTCATCGATACTGCAGTTATTGGTCAGAGAAGCTCCGTGGAACTTGCTGCTCTAGGTATTGAAAGAGATTAACCGTCGCTTAATTCACATTATTAGGTTTTCTCTTAATTATGGAAAATGTATCGTTTATCTTATTTTGGTTTCCTACGAGCAGGTCCTGCTACTGTTGTTTGTGATTACATGAGCTACGTGTTCATGTTTCTGTCAATCGCCACTTCCAATATGGTTGCCACCGCCCTTGCTAAACAGGTTGGTAACAGACACTTGAGATTATTGGATGCTAAATAAGATAGTGTGTCTTCTTATCGAAAAACTGAGGCATGATGTACATTTAGTCCAGATCTGTGATGCTGACACCATTGATGTTCTTAAGTATATTGAGTAAAGTGAAGTTGCTCTTACGTGCTACAAGGGAGGATGGTGCCCTGCGGTTTTTCGTCACAAATCTTTTAACACGGTTTATCTTATACATCGCTTGCATGTTAGGACAACATAGAACTGTAAATTTTTGTTCCCAAGACAATTTTTTTTAGTGGTTTATCTTTACGAGAAAGTTTGAGTGGCTCTATATTGGCAGTTTTTTTTTTTTTTTTTTTTTTTTTTTTTTCTGGTGTTAACACTATGGACCAAAACTTAAATATATATATATATATATATATATATATATATATATATATATATATACACACACACAACATTCAATGTTGTAAAATCTAAATACGCTGTGATGCATGACTTATCTATTATTATTTGATTTGACAAAATCTACACGATTCAATTTGTATATCCACCACTCTGCACCTTAAGGACTTATACTGCTCTTTCACGACTTTATGTAGGACAAAGAAGAAGTACAACACCACATATCCGTTTTGCTTTTCGTAGGGTTATCTTGTGGCATTGGGATGCTTTTGTTCACAAGGCTATTTGGTGCTGCAATAATAACTGGTATTGAAAATGGAGTGTTTTATCCATCTGTGCTCTTCAACTCATTTTGGACAGCTAGAATTCACTTGTGCTGAAAAGGTTAGAGCCAATCCCATAACTGATGATTTTATATGCCTTTTCAGCTTTCATCGGACCAAAGAATTCACACATAGTACCTGCAGCTAGCAGTTATGTAAAGGTTTGTTTCTACTTGATTTTATATCCTTTGAATTAAATAAAGACTGCAATCCGTGCTCTATAAATTCTAGAAGTTATAGAACTATTCTGGAGACAAGTAATTTATCAGTTCATCAACAAAGTTTTCTTGTAATTGTAAATGAAGGTATTATTGCTTTTTCTCCAAAGAGACAGAATCTTGTAATAGGAATTTGCTACATTAATTGTTTTTTAAATGATATGTGGCGGTGTTCTCATCTACTTATTTTCATGCAGTGAATTTTCCGTTACAGTTTTCTTTTTCTTTTTTCAATTTTAGATTCGAGGCTTGGCATCGCCTGCCTTACTTGTTGGATGGATTGCTCAAAGTGCAAGGTGCAAATATGCTATTTATTTCTAACGTCTGACTCTCTGATGTAAGTAGTTGGAAATTTTTATGTCAAATCTGAGATACTGGTCCAGTCTTGTTATTCTATTTCATGTAGCATTTGATATAAATACTGTTCAATATATCAGTAGATTATTCTTGATATTTTATTGTGTAAAATTCGTTTGCTTTAACATTTCTGAAAACATCTCTATATCTGGAATATATGTTGTCTATCTCTTATATTTTAAGCAAAGTATGCATTTTCCTCTTTCTGAGTTTTCTTTAAAAAATAATTGTAATTATGAATAACCTTTTAAAGTTTCTCTTATATTCGCAGAGCTTAATACATACTCGGTACCAATGTTTGCTTTGTCTGATTTGAAGAATATGCTAAGATTTGGCTTGTTAAATTAATTAATGGTTTTAGTATTCATGTTCTGCAGTCTTGGTATGAAAGATTCCTGGGGACCCTTGAAAGCTTTGGCTGCTGCTAGTTTTATAAATATAAGTGGTTGTATAATTTTGTGCGTCTATTTAGGCTATGGTATTGTAGGGGCAGCATGGGCTACAATGGTTTCACAAGTATGCTGAACTAACTCTTATTTATGATAATGTATTCAATTGTATTATATACGGTTGTACCCATTCTCAAAGTACTAAGCTCATTGTGCACTGCTTTTCTCTTCCCTTTTTTTGCTTCTAGATTGTTGCTGCTTGCATGATGATTCAAACTCTAAACATGAAGGGATATAATGCACTTGCCTTCTCCATTCCTTCAGGGAAGGAACTTTTGACAATATTTGGGCTTGCTGCTCCTGTATTTATGACAATGATGTCAAAGGTTGTCTCTAGTGTAATACTAGTTCTGTAGCTTTGTACACAGCAGTCTAACCTTTTAATATAATCTGAAGTTATGATGTTTAGGTGGCTTTCTACTCACTACTTATATATTTTGCTACATCAATGGGTACACATACAATGGCTGCTCATCAAGTTAGTTTTATTTCTGTTTCCTGTTTTGTGACTATTCCTTCCTTTCCCTGCTATATGACTATTTATTTTCTCCAAAAACGAAATTCTTGGACAATAATAATCTAATCTCTTGCTTCAGGTCATGGTCCAAACATATTCCATGTGTACAGTATGGGGTGAACCTCTCTCCCAAACTGCTCAATCATTTATGCCTGAGCTGATATATGGAGTAAATCGGAGTTTGTCAAAGGTTAGTGTTTCTCATTTATAATGTCACAAATCATACTCTGATGTCAAAAGGTATATTCCCTGTCTTCATTTCTACTACCTTTGATCTCTCTACCCCCTTTTTCTTGTTTTCATTATATCAAACAGGCCCGATTGCTTCTAAGGTCTCTTGTGGTAATTGGAGTTATACTTGGCTTATTGTTAGGGATTGTTGGAACATCAGTTCCTTGGTTATTTCCCTACATTTTTACACCTGATCGGATGGTCAGCCAGGAGGTCAGTTTATTCTTTTTTCAAAATTTAGATTACATATTTGTGTTGTTTCCTCTTTCATTTTTAATCCGCTGCAACCTGTTTCAAAATGTGTGGCAGTGCTATCAATCATTAGAAGCTAAATTGCTTTCTTCACCTGTGGTTTATTTTGTCCCTTGAGAGTCTTATGAATTTAAATCATAGTCTGGATAATAATGTTTTTAAAGCTGGGATAGAGACATTAAAACGGTAAAGATACTGATGCACAGTCAAACCATTGTAAATTATACACAAAATAATAATCAAATATAAAACATAAAGAGGATTCTTTTGGTTAGATTTGAAAATAACAAAGGACCATATTATTATGTCTCTTGCATTGTTAAAACTTAATAGCAAGAGTTGAATTAATAAATAAATTTAAGTTACATAAATACTATTAGTAAAATGAGTAGATATGATTTAAGATGAGCTATTATGAAGATTTTGTGAAATAAAAATGCCACCACGTATAACAAAGAAGTAGTTGCCAGTGGCAAGGTGATGACGGACGAAGCTGGAGGTGTCAAGTTTGAATCCTGAGATTAGATGTATTTGCACAGATTTTTATGAATTATACTGATTTGGAATTTAGACTATACATAACTGTTAACTACTGTATTTGTAACCATGCAGATGCATAAGGTGCTGATTCCATACTTTATAGCCCTCGCTGTAACACCCCCTACTATCAGCCTTGAGGGAACATTGCTGGTATGTGTGTTCACTTCATCTTCTTCCGTACTTGTTCTTCTAGGATGTTTAAGATTTTTGGGTGTGTTTGGGTAAAACTTGTATTTGAAAGTTGCACAGCTGTGCAGAAAAATGGTGCAGCTGTACAATTTGTCATGCAGAAAGAGGCATGCGATTTTTAATATTAAATCCCTTTCCTCAGCCCTTAAATCCTTTATTATGACCTAAAAACCCTCATCACCTTTGGATCCCCTTGAAGGTTTACCCACAATGATCTGGTTATTGTACAATCCATGGGATGCATCAAGCTTCACGTGTTGTTTATGAGCATAAGGTTGATGCATACTACTTTGAGAGAACATGGGTAGCTACTAGTGATGACATTTGTTTGAGGAACTACTAGTAGCATGCATCAGTCTTCTGTTCATAAACAAAGTGCTTGACCTTGATGCATCCCATGGTAGTGGGTCTAGCATAACCCATAAAAAGACGAGGTCCTGGGAGCTGATTTTTCCATTGGACTCACCTCGACAAAAAAAATAGTTGATGCTTAAAGCCTATGCATAATCTTAGGTGGAGAAAGAATGTGGAGTTGCAATGCGATGCTGTCCACTCGTTAGTGACTGCCTCCAGAAAGTCTTTGGGTCAATAGGTGGATGAGGGTTTGTGTTTAATTCCACAAGTAGGAAACCCAAAAATGGAATTGAACTCAGCCAATGCAATGTTAACAACATGCAAAGAAGTACTGAGAAATTTCAAAACCACTGTTAGGTACAATTTTTCCTTCTTTGTGGCAAATCTTATCCACCCCACATTGCCTAACAAAATTGAAATCATCCCTCAGAACTAGAAAATCAAGGGAGGTGAAATCCAAGTACATGGTGGTATGAGTGCTGTGACCCCACATCACATTGTACCTTGTCTAATGGAAAGGGTGGTAAGGAATACAAGAACCAAAATTGTTGGTGGGCGATTGCGATGTTATTCTTTTGTACGACAAATGTTAGTTTTTCCGTTGGGGCACTCAAACCCACGATTTGGATGAGTAAGGGTAGTGGTTATCCACTACCCCTGATTACCAGTTTAAAATTACCAGTAAATTATTCTATACCCATAGATATTTATTTTATTTTTTGTAAATTTAAAAAAAATTGTTATCTAAATATGAAGTCAAATAAAATTTATCCTAAAGTATAATCCAAATAAGATTGCATTTATCAAGATAGTCTATCTCAGTTGATTGTGAGTTATTCTAAACTCCTTAGCATGTGTTTTATTTCTACGGATAAAAGAAATAAAATTCCATCATTAGTCTTTTTTACAAAAAAAACAAATTTAAAGAAGTTGCATTGTAAAATATAATGTTAAATAAAAGAACAACTTTAATTTCATTAGTCTAAATAAAAAAAGCATAAATTTATGAAATCAAACTCTAGAAATTCTTTAATTGTTAATGTTTTCATCGCCAACAACTTTACTTTGGTCCCTTGATTATAAAAAAAATCGAAATAAAAATCACAACAATTGACCTAAAGATTTTATTAAAATTTGAATTAAATATTGAATAATCACAACATCCTTCTTTTGTACTTTTACTTCCAAGTCAACCTTTATTCCCTTTGTGGTTCCCATGTCCTCCCCGGGCTTGGGTTGGAAGATGACTCAACATCTTTCGCTTGGAGGCCATTGAGCTGCAACAATGGAGGAGAGAGGGAGAAGATTAGTGGGTCGTAAGAGAAGGTTTTGATGTGGGAAAGGGTGATTTGTGAGAAAAAAAATCAGAGATAGGAAGATTTGGGTGAAGTGATGGTGGTGGCAGGTTATATGAAGAAGCGACCGTGGTGGTTTTGGGTGGATGATGAAGATTTTAGTGGTGGAGTCAGAGAGCTAAGAAGGGATAAAGGTTTAGGTTAGAAAGCGGGATTTTAAGGTTGGGAAAGGGATTAGAAAATCATCCCGCATGACAAATTGTGCGGTTTGACAGCTTCAAAGTTCAAGAAATTTGAAGCTGTCTTGCATGGTCCTGCACCGCTTCCAACAGGCTTTTTTTTCCTTCTGCAAGACCTCCGATGCAATATAACACTCCTTGAACAACTCAATTAATGGAAAAATCCTCCATTATCCATGCAATAACTTGTTAGTCCTACTTTGTGTGTTTCATTAAGTCTCTTAAGCTCATCTAAATTGTGTTGTTTCAAGTTTAATTAATATTTTGATATTTTTTTGTTATAATGGCATCTAATGCTTAATTTGATGATGATGATGATAATTTAATTTTATGCCCAGCATTGCAACTCATTAGAAACAGGGACCTCTGCATGTGTCACATAACAACTGCTATTGCAACTTTAATGTATGTTTACCCGTGCAGGCTGGGCGGGATCTGAGATTTATAAGTTTGTCAATGGTTGGATGCTTTTGCGTGGGTTCACTAGTATTATGGGTAAACACCTTTCCTTGAACTCGTGGCGTACATATATTGCTTGACCAATTTTGCCTGAAACATCAATTTTTTTGTGATGCCCAGGCCTTGAGTAGTAGATTTGGTTTGCTAGGCTGCTGGTTTTCTCTCGCAATATTTCAATGGGTAAGAATATGACCTAGAGCTTGTACTAAGTTAAAGTACCAGTTCCTTGAGTATTCTGATTTGCAATTCCGTTATGGTTGTTAGGCTCGGTTTTCAATGGCCCTCCAGCGCCTTCTTTCTCCCAAGGGCATTTTATACTCCGAAGATACAGACCAGTATGAGCTGCTAAAGCTAAGGACTGCCTAGTTTGTGTCCTCGGTTTTATACTTCATATTACAAGGACAGAAGACTGTTGGGTCATCTCAACCCACGGGTCATCAGTTTCATAATTCATTTTATCTGTGACTTAGATTGGATAGAATAATTGAATTTTCCTTCCATACCTATATATTATTACTATAATAAGTAGCATAAAAATTAATTCAGATCCTTTTAGTGTTGCAATTTGTATCTATTTATGTAATACTTTTCTTTTTAAATTTGTTTTTTTTACATTTTTATTTTTATTTAACTGCCATCTTCAAAGTATAGAATAATATTAATTACTCTTTTATCATTTATATAAACTTTCACTTAATATTTAATTAATTTACGTATATTTGTATATTATGATATAGAAATGAAAAATATAAAATAGAAAACTTTATAAGTATTTATTAAATCAATAAAATTTGTTGTATTTTTAAATCTTTTAAGAGAATCTTGAATTACACCTAAAAAGAAAGTAATATCGTATGACTCATATTACTTCAGATGTAAACCGTGAACTATAAGGGCATTCAGAACATTTAGGAAAATGTTGTCTGGTAATAAATGAACTTTGGGGGTGCGGACTATTTTTCACGTGGTAGAAGGATAGCGCTTGTCTGATGCAATTGGAGAACACGTGATCATTTTTTTCAGCATCGAACTATCTTAACATCTAGAAATGAACCTCCAAGGAGGTACACCTTCTAAATATGGGGTGTAGAATGTAATGGCCTAAACTTCTACTAATCCTCACATATCACCTACACTAAATAAATAAATAATCATCTCAAATCAACGTTGACGTTTATATTTACAAATATTAAATTACCTATCCCAAGCAATCCATTATGCAGAAACGAAAATGAACAGAACGTGAAGAAGGAATTAGGCCTCTCGAAGAATCAAATATGTAAAATTTGTTGCGGAAAGGGACGCCACGTACAAACTACAAATATAATTTAGGCGTGGAGGGTTTTCAAGTGGCATTTAGACAATGACCATGTCCCCGTGCCTCTTCGTTCTCATTCGACGAGAATGTAAGTTCAAATCTCGTGATTGGGTTCTTCGGTGAAGAAGACCATGGTGATAGATGCACAACATGCACATGCACTTGCACCCTCCAAAGTCACACTGTTGTCCACCATGCAAATCACATCACTCATTTCTATTTTATTCAAACAGTACCATGAAAACAAAATGGTTGAGACTTATGCCCTTGATTCTGTAACCACACATCAATTTGTGATGGTGACCCAGATATAAAAATGGAATTAAATAAAAAATAAAATGCGTTTTTAATTCCATTTTTATATTTTAAAACTAAAAATGGAAAAAACGCCGACGCCCAACACAGCCTAACCATTTTGGGTTACAAATCCCTTTCGTTTCGTTCCCCCCATTCACCAAAGCCGAGAGCGAAGGATGGCATTCAAACTCAAACAACTACCTCTTCCTTCCTCTCTTCACTCCTCTCCCCGCCAAAACCCTAATTTCACACTTTCAAACCATAGTTTCCCTCGTCTTTTATCTGCAACTTCTCTTCCTTTCAGTCTCTGTCTCTCAAGCACAGCTTCATCATCCACGTTTCACCGCACTGCATTCGTAACTGCTTGCGCGTTTCGAAGCGATGAACTCGCTGCCGAAGGCGAAGAAGGAGAAAAAGAAGAAGAAATGTCGAGGCAGGGTGAGAAAAAGGAGCTCGCAAATCGAGGGATATTGGATCAGATAAAGGAAATTGTGATGTTTACAGGTCCAGCAACCGGACTTTGGATATGTGCACCACTTATGAGTCTCATTGATACTGCAGTTATTGGTCAGAGAAGCTCCATTGAACTTGCTGCTCTAGGTATTGAAAGAGATTAATCGTTGCTTAATTCACATTATTAGGTTTTATTTTAATTATGATAAATATCTCGTTTATCTTATTTTAATTTCCCACGTGCAGGTCCTGCTACTGTTGTTTGTGATTACATGAGCTACGTGTTCATGTTTCTATCAATTGCCACTTCCAATATGGTTGCCACTGCCCTTGCTAAACAGGTTGGTAGCAAATGTGTGAGATTTTTGGATGTCGAATAAGATGCATGTGTCGTTACAAAAAATTGATGTTCTTATTCATAGTTGTTCTGCCACTCAACTCGAACAAGTATTGCCAAAACTGACTAGTAAACACCTTGTCTCTATCTGTAACAATGTTGTAGGATTAACATGTAGTTTGGCTGGTCTTCATGAATATCTCAGCCACTTGCTTGCTGGTGTAACCGGCTTTAAGTGTAGAGAAATGGGCGTATTTGGATAATATATCAATTACCACCAAAATCACCGAAACCATTGGAAGAGGGAAGCCCTGCGATAAAATCCATAGCTAAATTTTCTCGTATTTGATCTGGAATACGAAGGGGTTGAAGTAAACAAGAAGGAAGAGTATTTTCAGTTTTAGCTTGTTGACAAACGAGGCAATCCTGAACGTATTGCCTGACATCTTTGTGCATGGCCTGCCGATAAATTGGGCTGTTATTCTGGACAAGTTGTAGCAACACCAGCATGTCCCCCTAGCAATGAGATATGAAACTCATACAGAATCTGTTACTAATTCATGTTCTGCTAGAATAACTAGCCTACCTTTCGATTATAACAATTGATAATGTACTGTGTAATGAGAGTTTAGAATCAGCACATACAACCTCTTTCAGCATTGAATAAGCTGAAATCTTGGTTGAGATCAGACCAAGAAGAATGATCTTGATACTGAATCTGCTGTCTCATTATCTATACCAGGTTTAGATTCAATTGTAAAGTCATAGACCAACAACTTGGGTAGCCAATATTTCTGTTCTGGCGTCTGGAGTACTTTTTCAGTTGAACTCCGTAAACTTTTCTGATCCATCTTAATCACAAATTTGTAGCCAAGGAGGTAAGTCCTGAACTTAACAACAGGCTCAGATATAGCATAAAACTCCCTGCTATAGTCTTACTGCTTCTGCATTGTAGTTGTCAATTGGATGGTGATTTTTGCTCAACACAGCACCTATCCCTAATCCGAGGCATCTATTTCCAAGCCAAAAGTTGAGAAAAATCAGGAAGAGTTAGTACTGGGGCCTGAGCAATGGCAGTTTTGAGATCTACAAAGGCTGTGGCAGTATGATTATCTCAGTGGAAATTTTCTTTCTTAAACAAATCTTAAGAGGGTTGGTTAATGAAGCATAACTCTTTATAAATCTTCTATAGTATCCTGTAAGCGCCAGAAGGCTTCCTAATTGTTTAAGATTGAAAGGTATAGGCCAATCAAACAGTACCTCCACTTTACTTTTTGTCCATTCCCACTCCTTTACTTGAGACTATGTTCCAAATAATCTACTTGCTGCAATATCTGAAGTGCCACCTCCAAATGAGACTAATGGGAGGACCAAGAAGAGCAATAAATCGATATATCATCAAAGAATACCAAGGCATATTTCCTCAAGGATACCTTGAAAAGCTTCATTCATTAAGCTCTGAAGAGTTGCAGGGCCATTAGTTATTGCCCAAATGGTTTCATCAACCATTCATAATGGTTGTGGTGAGTTCTAAATGTTGTCCGATGTCTATCATTCTCCTTGACTAAAATTTGATGATATCTGAATCTTAAATCCAGCTAGGTGAAATAAGTTGCTCCATATAATTCATTAACAACTGGCATAGGAAAACTGTCTTTTATCATGATTGTATTCATAGCTCTATAATCAATAAAAAATCTTCATGTGCCACTTTTTTTTTTACAATAGGAGAGGAAAAGGGGCTACTGTTTGGCACAATAATACCTTCTTGTAACATGTCTCAAATAATAATATTTGCTGTTTCTAAATTGTATGTCTTTCATGAAAAACTTCAATGTTGCACTATTTAAATATGTGATAATACAATGACCACATCTTTATCTAGTATTAAATCTACATGACCTTTTAGATTCCAATCTGCATATCTAACTTGTTGTGTACTTTTGGGACTTGTACTAATTTTTTCACGAGCTTCTGTAGGACAAACAAGAAGTACAACATCACATATCTATCTTGGCTTTTGTTGGGTTATCTTGTGGCGTTTTTATGCTTTTGTTCACAAGGATATTTGGTGCTGCAATAATAACTGGTATTGAAAATAGAGTGCTTTAGTCACTTGTGTTCTTTCACACATTTTGGAGAACAAGAATTCACTTGTGCTGGAAGGGTAGCAGAATCAATCCCATAACTGATGATTTTTCTATTTATACCTTTTCAGCTTTCACTGGGTCAAAGAATGCACACATAGTACCTGCAGCTACCAGTTATGTAAAGGTTTGTTTCTACTTGTTTTTATATGTTTTGATTTAAATAAAGACTGTAATTAACATTCTATGAACGCAAGAAGTTACTTGACGTGTTATTTATGGAGGGAAGTAATGCAGAGGGTGTTTTTAAATGTGTTTCTATTATCCGTTTTCACCTTTTAATTAAAAGTTGTCAACCTTGTTTATAATGTGATTCCCATTCCAAATATTTATACTGGAAACATTGAAAACAACATTTTTTTGTTTTTTTATTTATTTATTTCTTTTTGTTTCTAGTACACATTCTTAATAACAGATTGAAAATAAGTTGCTGCTTTGTAGTTTGAAAATAAAATCAAAAATTGAAAATGGGAAATAAAAATGCAAGTAAACACCCCTTAAATTTCACCAATTTTTCTTTTTTTGCAATTCTAGATTAAGATAATAATAACAAGGCAATTCCAAAAAACTGCTAATAAGATTTTGCTTTGTGTTTCCTTATTATAAACTGTGGTGTTCTCCTCTTAATTTACTGCAGTGATTTTTCGGTTACTCTGTCTTTTTGTTAGATTCGAGGCTTGGCATGGCCTGCTTTACTTGTTGGATGGGTTTCTCAAAGTGCAAGGTGCAAATATGCTTTTCATTTCTAACATCTGAGTCTCTGAAGCGATAGATTTTGTTCAATCCGAGTTAATGATCTTGAGGCTTGATATTCTATTTCTTGTAGCAACTGATATCATGTAGGAAATACTATTCAATATAATAAATAGATTTGTCTTGATAAATTGTTGGAAACTATTGGCTAAAATTCCCTTGTTTGACATTTCTCAGACAAAAAGGTTAATTTACTACGTCTTTAGTTTATGTTGAATATATATTGTATATATCTTGTAATTTGAACTAAGTATGCAGTTCCTCTTTCTAAACTGTGTAAACAATCTTTTTACGCTGCTCTTACAATTGACAGAGCTTAACATAATGCCAAATGTCAATGTTTGCTTTGAAAGATTTCAAAGAATGATGAGCGTTGGCTTATTAATTTAATTTCACATTCTGTAGTCTTGGCATGAAAGATTCCTTGGGACCCTTGAAGTCTTTGGCTGCTGCTACTGTTATAAATGTTATTGGTTGTATAGTTTTGTGCACCTGGTTAGGCTATGGAATTGTAGGGGCAGCGTGGGCTACGATGGTTTCACAAGTATGCTGAGCTAACCCTTATGCATTGTATTGTATTTAATTGTATTATATGTGGATCTACTTACTCTCAAAGTGCTCTCTCGAACTCGTTATATATTGTTTTCCTATTCTCATACTGATTCCAGGTTGCTGCTGCTTACATGATGATTCAAACTCTAAACAAAAAGGGATATAAGGCACTTGCCTTCTCCATTCCATCAGGGAAGGAACTTATGATGATATTTGGGCTTGCTGCTCCTGTATTTATGACAATGATGTCAAAGGTTGTCTCCAGCATTATACTAGATCTGTAGCTTTGTCTGGATTAGTTAAAGCTTTTAATGTAATCTGAAGTTCTACTGTTTAGGTGGCTTTCTACTCACTGCTTATATATTTCGCTACGTCATTGGGTACTCATACAATGGCTGCTCATCAAGTTAGTTTTATTTCTGTCTGCTGTTTTGTGATTTTTCCTTTCGTTGCTTGCTGTTTGAGCTTTTTCCGTGAAAACCAAATTCAAGGTCAGTGATAATATAAATTTTTGCTTTAGGTCATGGTCCAAACATATTCCATGTGTACTGTTTGGGGTGAACCTCTCTCCCAAACTGCTCAGTCATTTATGCCTGAATTGATATATGGAGTAAATCGCAGTTTGTCAAAGGTCAGTGTTTCTCATTTATAGTGTCACAATCATACTCTGATGTTCAAGGGTCCCTGCCCTATCCTCATATTTACTGTGTCTGATCATTCATGTTTAGCTGACATTCATGTTATATAAGACGATCATTTCTAATCATTTCTTCTTTTTCAAATTTTCACGGCAGGCGCAATTGCTTCTAAGGTCTCTTCTGACAATAGGAGTCATACTTGGATTATTGTTAGGGATTGTTGGAACATCAGTTCCTTGGTTATTTCCATACATTTTTACACCAGATCGGATGGTCATTCAGGAGGTCAATTCATTCCTTTTTATAATTTAGATTTCATATTTGTGTTGTGACCCCTTTTGTGCTTAATCCTTTGCAACTTGTTTCCAAACATGTGCCGGTATTGTCAATGAGGCATTTAGAAGTTGAATTACTATTTTTCCTTGTTTGTCTTGTTCTTTGAGAATTTATGATTTTAAATCATTACCTGTGTAATAATATTTTTAAAAACGGATCAGATATTAAAACTGTAAATATTGTAGTTCAGAGTTTATGTATTTGACGGGTTGAACCAATGTAATTGTTACACAATCAGAGTAATAAATGAATATTATGCTTATAGAAGTTGAGTTTGTTTAGATTTTAAAATAACATAAAAGACCATGTTATGTGTCTTGCATTGTTAAAATTTAATAGAGTTGAATCAATAAATGAATAAGTTTAAGTTGCACAAAATAATATAGTAAAATATATAAGTATTAGATTTAACACAATCTAAAAGCAGTATTAGAAAAAAAAAAATTGAAATGAACGACCTTCTTTAGTGACCAGCAGCATGGCATGGTTATGAAGCTGGACATGCCAAGTTTTGAATCCTAGAGTCGAAGTTTTGCCTTTTTGTACACGAAGCTCAAACCAGTTAAGTACTAAACAGACTGGTTCACTTAATTCTTTACTGGTTTTCAAACACTCAGTTAAAGAGGGTGTACTAACTGGTTACTGAACCAGTGCCTGGTTGGACCTGCAGACACGCAACTGGGAAAATAAACGGAAATGCTGCGATTTTTGTGAATTGGTATATTTTGGAATTTAGATTATAGATAACTGTTAACTGGTGTGTTTGTAATCATGACCGTGCAGATGCATAAGGTGCTGATTCCATACTTTATAGCGCTGTCTATAACCCCCCCTACTCACAGCCTCGAGGGAACATTGCTGGTACGTTCGTTACATCTTTATATATAAATGGGGGAAAATAAGCATATAAAACTTTTTCGGTATGTTTAAAGGACTTTTGGTGTGTTTGTGTTAAACAGCTTGATGAAGCGTTTATTCTATAAGCTCTTATCATGAGAGCTTATGTTATAAATTTGACTATAATATTAATACTTATTCGAATAAACTAAAAAGAACTTGTTCTTGAAAAGTTTGCTAAGAAGCTTATTATAATAGGCTATTTTATTCCCGACACCACAGTCAAACTTGTTTTATTTATGGTATTACTCATTCAAAACAGGGACCTGAGTGTCACATAAAAACTTTAACGAATCTCTACTCATGCAGGCTGGGCGGGACCTGAGATTTATAAGTTTGTCAATGACTGGATGCTTTTGCGTGGGTTCAGTAGTATTATGGGTAAACTACCTTTCCTTAAGCTCACTTGCTTGCCCAATTTTGCCTGAAACGACCAATTTTTTGTGATGCCCAGGCCATGAGCAATAGATTTGGTTTACTTGGCTGCTGGTTTTCCCTCGCAATATTTCAATGGGTAAGAATAAGACCTTTAGTTTTTAATTAGTTAAAGTCCTAGTTCTTCAAGTATTCTGATTTGCAATTCTTTTCTCGTTGTTAGGCTCGCTTTTCAATTGCCCTCCAGCGCCTTCTTTCTCCCAAGGGCGTTTTATACTCAGGAAACACAGATCAGCATAAGCTGCGGAAGCTAAGGACTACTTAACTTGTGCCCTTGGTTTTATAAAATAGATCTTTCTAATCATTGGCAAAAAATGATTTTGAATGAAATCAAATTTACAAATTGATTTTAGTTAAAATTTATTTGAAATTATGTAATTTATGTTTGGATATCTTTGTTTCAAAAAGAATTTTGAGGCAAAAATAAGTATCCATGTATTGATTAAGTAAAACCTATCTAAAATTGTTTTAATTCAGAATTAATTCTAGACCCAATCAATTTTTCCTATGTTACTGAAATAACAGAAGTTTCAATTTCTTCATGATTCTAACGTGAAACTATAAAATCCAACATGAAACTAAACGTGGTCTATATTACATTTCCATTGTAGTACATGCATTTCAACAACTTGCTGACTAAATTCTTAAATACTCGTAACAGAAAAGGGATGCAGAGTTACATTTCTTGCAGCTTGCCAATCAATAATTGTTTTATCTGATCCTTATCTTATAGTGAAAGATGTCCCTTGAAGGAAATGTATTTATCAAGGTTTCTAAGTTATTGCCATCACTGTGTTCAACAAGATTTCTGATTAATAATTGCAAATACAATATGTTCATAGCGGTAGAATTTACTGATTTGCTCGTAAACAATCTTTAACCAAACTCAATGCATTGTTATGCTCTCCAGTGGTTTACAAGCACATTCTATCGTCGTATTGAAGCGTTTTTTGATATAAAATGAGCTTTAACTGTACTTTCTTCCGCAAACAAACATCCAATACCATGACCTTTGGTTTTCATGTATGCAATAGCCTCAAGCTTGTTCGGGCAGAGCACCAGGTCAAACCTCAACATAAGTAGAATGTGTTCATGGCCTACTTCTTCCCCTCCATGTAGAACCAGGCCGCGATAATTTGGGCACTTGAACCCTACTCTGTAGTTTCACAAGAGCATTAGGGAAACCTGGCAATTGAACACAATACTTTACGCAAAACAGCATAACGGCAGAACCTTTACCTTGTTTACCGGTCTTGGATTTTGTTGCTTTTTCGGAATAAAGTTACGAACTTGTTTCTTCTTTTCTTCCGCTTTCAATTTGGATGCACTGGGCCTGTATAAAATCACAGTTCGACCAATCTGATCAACAGCCACCGAACCAGTTGCTTCTTCCAACTGCTTCACCGCATCATCTAACTCGCCTGGACAGCTCCTATGTATTTTAATCTGTACATACCATGCAAACTGCAAGTTATGATCAAAGATTTTGAAAAACTTTACACCTTTTCATTTTACAAGTTACGAAGCAACAGAGTAAACACCAGACGAAAACACCACAGTAGAAACAATTATGTGGATAAAAACAGTGACTAGTATAGATAAAATCCACCCAAACATAAGTGAAAATCGCATTTTGTTTTCTAGGCATGCAACGTAAATGAATGCCTCCAGCCACACGAAATATCCACTAATATAAGTACACCACTGAATCAGCCAAAAAGCAAGAAAATACAACTACAATGGTTCCTTTTTCCAAGCATCAGGAAAATCCACAGAAACAAAAAAGACAACCACAATTAAACCGAGAATAATTTTTTTTTTCAGAACACAAACATACTAAACATGGGATCGAGAAATTAACGTAGTTGATTGATACCTTGAGAAGTTCATTGGCTTCAAGGGTCTCAATGAAAGAGGTGGCAACATTGGACGTAACACCAGACTTTCCCACCAACTGGCTCTTGAGCTTATCCCCCAAACTGTGAGCATACGAAGCAAGCTCTTTCCTTTCTTTCACACTGAGACTCGGCACTTCCAACTTCAGCCACTCCTCCCTCTTTCTCACCAACGGTGACGACGTTGAATCCAATTGGGTATCTCCAAAATCGCCTCTTTCGCTATCCAATTCATCATTTTCAATTTCTGTTTCTTCGCCGTCTTGGGAAACCACAAGAGAAGAGGAAGTGGAGAAGAGAGATTTTCGAAGCGGTTGGAAATGGGCATGTCGAAGGGGTGCAGATACACTATTACGAGACGAAACAAGAAGAGGTTTGAAGAAAGAAAAGAAAGAAGAGGGTGAAGGTGACAATGGCTGTGAACGAAGAACAAACATTAGATGAGAGGATGCTGCTGCTGCTGCCGCCATTTTGGTTTGGATGAATCGTGAGATTGTTTCTGACTAGTTTGGACACAGGTTTGGATTTGGAAAGAGAGCGTAAGAGACAATAGGTTGTTATATAATATTGATATATACTTAACTGTAAAATTCCATGACAACAGAAGGGTGTTTGGTCTAGTGGTATGATTCTCGCTTCGGGTGCGAGAGGTCGCGAGTTCGATTCTCGCAACACCCCATTATTTTATTCATATTTTTCTTAACCTTGGACTTTTCACCTTTTTATATTGTAGATCATTTATATGAAGAAAAATTACTTAATACATCCAAATTTGTTCGAGTTTTTGCATGAGATATGGGACGAAAACAAGACCGGATCTACCCATTTTCAAATCATAAAAACATGACTGATTCAAAATTTAATCAATAAGACTCTTGATAATAAAGCCAATATATAGTTCACGCGATAGAATTTTCTACCTTCTACGAAAACGTAATGCAAAAAGAGAAAATAAAGTAGCGCCCTTAAATTTAATACAAAAATTACTCAATCTTGGATTCATAATGTACGAAGAAGGAAGCGGCTCCCAAGGACCATATTATACTTCATCAAGGTTCCCACATTGAATAAACTATGGAAATCAAAGATTTTATCAGGCCTTTCTGAATTCTATTAAAACATTGCATGTATTCCATGTAAATATAAATAAATATATGTACATAAGTATTCGAAATAGGAAAAGTCTAATTTCAACTAGCTCCAATTCATTTTAAAATTATAAAAATCACGATTTACAAGAGTTTATTCAAATTTAAAAACAAACAGCTTCCATTTCTTACAGTCGCGTGGCCAGCGTTCTGTAATTAGTACCCAAACTATTTGCACGCCACTAACAATTTTATGTAACTACAGCATCGTTCCCAAACTTTGAAAGGCAAGTTTTTAGAGCCTCAAAAAGCCCACTACTTACAATTGCAGAGATACTATCAATAAAAATAGTTCCAAACGGCGACCCTAAGAAAAAGTTGAACCCCCCGAATCTGCACCATTTTTAACCACCCTAGAAAGAGCAGAAAACACCCCCTTTGACCAACCCATTAATTCTAATTGCTTCAAAAAAGGTTAAAATCTTTTGACCCAGCAAGCACAATCTTAAAAGTAAATCAACCCATTCAGTACTTAGCACTGACCCCAGACAAGGTTGGTCACCTTTGACTTCATACATATCTCCAGGCGCTGACTAAAACCCAAACATGCTCAGATATCACAAAACAAACATCAAGAATTTGAACTTTCGCAGCAACAAACTGCGACATCACTACAAATGGAATACAAACGACAACGCATTAAAACATATTCCCTAAGCCGAAAAACAAGTTCAGCTTTCGTAGGACACAAGCTATTTATATTAGCCAATATATAAACAGATATAAGAATCGCAGGAACACTGCAAAACTATCTAAACTGAACCAAAAGGAACATCATTAGCATAAACATCCACAAGAGAAAGGGTGGACCCCACCACACAACCTGGATCATATCATGGGATCAAGTGGCCAGGGTCCACCCTACCCATTCGTGGAAACTTTTCAAAACCACGTTCATCTTATGAAACAAACATCACTACTACGATTCCCAGAACACAAAACCTAAAAACAGAAATGAAATATACAAAGAAACATTGAACAATCTGCGACCTTTGTCATGACACAATCTTACACTTCAAATTTATTGACGCTTCCAAAGTTTTCCACAAGTTTGTTGCTTTACATTCGTTACACCGTCGCGAGGTGGGTTAAACGACACTGGGAGAACATCATCGGACTCGTAGGGAAAGTTCATAGTTTCAAAGTGCTTCTCCAATCTCTCTTTCCCCTACATTGTAGTAACCCAGAATATACAACAAATCAACAATATAAATATTAATAAAGAACTACAATAATAATTAAAACAACAACTATATATATAGCATTATACGATTGTAAATTTAGTCTCTAATAGTCACTGTCCATTGTCGAAGTATATTTCAGTTTCAATGAAGATTGCATTTCAGTACAGTCTCTTAATGCAAAGATTTCATAATTAGGACAGATTCATGATTGATTTTTTTTTTTTATCAAAGGCTGGTTTTCTTTAACAAAATATATA
>Ga0209700_101287_pt1 | contig 51406 bp, 30 predicted proteins | sample SiratroredBW_FD_187528 | JGI IMG/M metagenome (GOLD analysis project Ga0209700, IMG submission 187528) | Root nodule microbial communities of legume samples collected from California, USA - Siratro red BW (SPAdes) (version 2) | ecosystem: Host-associated > Plants > Roots > Nodule | place: USA...
TGATTAAAAAAATTAAAAAAAAAAAAAACACTAAAAAAAGTGGCACTATGATCTAAATCTGACAACATTAAAAAAAAACTAATTATACATTTACATAAATTAAGCACATATTTAACACGGATTAATTGCCGGATGTGAAAATCGGAATATATTCTCAATTACTACCTGTAATGTTTTGTCTCCTAGATGGGCAAAGTTAACCAAAAGCATTGATTTATAGATATTTTGTGATATAATTTTGAAAAAATGATGATATTAAATTTGTGTTAAAAACAAAATAATTGATAACGAATTGAGAAGAAAAGAGAATAGAGAAGAGAAGAGGTGAGATGGGTGGTGAAGAGAGAGAATACAAACTCTGCGAAGGCTTCGTAGACGGTGCCGAAGGAGCCCTTCCCTAACATGTTCCCCTTCTGCCATGATCCTACTACAAACCATGACCGCACTTTTCTGTTGAGCAACTCTTCAGTTTCAATTTCAGCTTCGGCTTCGGCTTCAGCCTCAGCCTCAGCTTCGGCTCCAACGTTGCTGCCAATGGCAAGATCCACTGCCGAAGCGAAACCGTATAGAGGAGGAGGATTTGGCGAAACGCTACTCCTCATTGCATTATCCACCGCCCAACCAAAACTATGAACACTGTCCTGCTTTTCAAAAATTGACGCAGTGGTGCTCCTGATGCCATTATCCACTGCGGAACCGAATCCATGGACAGAGAATATATCCGAATTTGACGCAGTCCTACTCCTTATGGCACTGTCCACTGCCGAACCAAATCCACGGATGCGGTATTCTCCTTTTCCCAAAATTGAATCACTGCTACTCTTAATCGCCGCGTCAATTCTTCTAACTGCACCACCCATTTACCAAGTGAAAGAATGTAATGTATGTGCGTGTGTGCTCGCTTGGGACACATATAGACAGAGAGAGAAAGAGAGATGGCTTGACTTGAGTAGTTGCGAGGCAAATACAAGAGCAGAGAAGGTTTTGGTTTGGAAAGTGCCAAGGACCAACGCTGTTGGTGCTTTAAGACTAACCACTAGCCATTTCATTTGTATCAAAATTCTACCTTCCTTACAAACTTAATTGTTTTATTAAAATTTATCATAAATATAATTAGTTTTTAAAAATTTAACTCTTTTTGATTGATGAAAAATATTTTTAATGAGGTATTTTAAGCAGTTCATTTGATGAAATATTAATTGAAGAGATTTAAAAATTAATTGTAAAAATGTGGATAAACTTGTATTCGGTTTTTAATGAAAGTTCTTTACAGAAGTTTATAATCAGTTTATTTAAACAGAATTTAATAAGGATAAATGGTCTTTTTTAAATAGTATAATTTTGTCAACTATTTAGTAAAATGAATAAATTTTCAATAAATTATTTATATAACTAAGTTATTTCAGCATAGTACGATCATATAGTATAATCTAATTTAAATTGAAGTAATATAAAATTCAAAAAGTTGTATGTCTAAAATGAATTAATCTCTTTACTCAAATCATGTCTTCACGTAACATACATATATATAACTTCTTTATAATAAAATTATATTATAATAAAATTATATTACAGTAACATAACTTATTTATATGGATACTTTTTTCCGATAAATATTTAAAAAAAATTTCCTATTTAAAAGAAGAATCAACGCCAAACTATATTAGAAAGTGTTGGTGGTTTGGAATAACAAAAGGCGGGTTTCTGGATGGACACGGAAGCGACCAATTGAAACTAATGAAAAGCAGCATTGGCATCTTATCAAATAAATTTTTAATATTAAGGGCTTCTCAACGAAAGTTCTTAGTGTTTCACATGCAGAAACGCAATTCACATATAATGTGTTTATATAAAAAAAAATATCTTCCATAAAGAATTTGAAATATTTTATAATAAAATATATTTGTCTTCAATTAAAAAAATTAAAATTTTATTAATGTAATTAGAATTTTTTTTTAAATTACAAAATCTTAAATTTCATAAAAAGTGGAATTTTCAAAATTTTCATATTCTTATGTTTATGTTTTATTTTAAATTTTCACTTTAATTTAGTTTTGATTGGGACGTTATTAGTTTGAGTAAGATTGAAACATTAAGGAGATGACTATTGATGTTATAGAAGTTATTGTGTGATTTAAATTGCAAAAAAATTTCTTTAAATCATTGTTATTCCTTGCTTAATATTATATAGAATTTTCTCAATCAATGATAAGAGGAATATTTTTTTTTTACAAATGTGAATAGGACTTTTTTCCATTTGATGTTTGTGGTATTTTTTTATGTTTGTAGTTATCTATTTTATTATTGGCTTATTTTTGCCAATAATTTGCTCAAATAAAATTTAGTTGGAATGCCAATAATCTGCTAGATTTTCTTTAATTTGAAAAACTTTCAATCAATACTAACTTATCAATATTAATACATCATTACTTGATTTTAATTTATAAATTACAAACTCAATAATCAAACTAATCTTCACCATAATTGAATTTTAAATTTCTAATAAACAATTATTACTGAACTTTATCCTTTGAACTACATCTCACTTTAGAAGAGTAAAATCTCTCCATAGATATTTGTTAGGTGTTGACCAAAAATAGTGCCCAAACTTCATTGTTCAAAACTAAAATTTAGCAATTATGATATAATGCAGATTGGGATACTGATAAAAGAAGCGAAGGAAATACTAGTTTTACATGTGTACATGTTTTCCATCAATATGGGCTGATTGCGTAATGTCACATCAGTTATGTAGTTTTAACTCTCTTCTTTACAAGAAATCATCAATGTTCAGACCAAAAGCTACATTAAACATCAAACTAGTGAGACCACAAAAGGCATCAAGCTACTTATGAGATTTTAAGGTAACTGTATTCTCATGAACTTCGAAACCTTGATTAAGCTATATACATAGTCATGCTCAAGACAAGAAATCCACTGTTGCTCTAATTGAAGAGAAACTCCAAAAACTCAATACAATAAAAACAGTTCCTTTGTTAGGCAGCTACTTCCCTTTCTTAGCTAACTATTCACACATGTCAAGGGAGCATGCCTGTGGCTACAAGTACTACCACCCATTTCTCTAATAACTACTGCTTGACAAAAAGAATTTCAAAAGGCTAAGCTGCAGAAAAAGAAAAGTGACCAGAAGAACTAACAACTCAGCCCCAAATTTAGCTCTCTACTGGTGGGAATGGAGAAAGCCCGTCTCCTTTTTCTTAATTTCACATCTCTAGTCACAAAACCCGTCTCCAGGGACCACCATGGTAGTCTAAAGTAGGTGATTATAACCGAATATGCTTTAGACTGTAACTTCCAACACAGGGATGTATCTGCAAAACTACTGACCTTGTCCTGTGTGGTGCACCAGTCTAAACCTGAGGTCTTTGTCACTGCTAAGATAAACAATAAACAATAACGGATGGATTTGACATTCACCGTGGCAATGTTAGAGGTGATGGAGAACCTCTCAAGACAGTAAAAGATTGATACTTGGAGAAACAGGACTAATGGGAGACTAAAAGTGTTCTCGTTACAAATGGATGATCCAATAGCCGAGCAGCAGTTGGCCGTTTGTTTGGGTCAACTTGTAAGCATTTAAGAATGAAATCTCGGGCATCTGTTGACAAAGATTCTGGAACAGGTGGAGGTTGACCACGGCCAATTCGAAATAACGCTTGCATCTGTCGTAACAAATACAAACAAAAAGGTATTTAGCATCGTTTATTAATTGTCTGTAGGGTTTGAAGGCAATTAAGCTGAAATCCTATGAAGTGGACAAGAAATTGTCACAGGGAAAATTCAATCTTCGTAATAAATGAATCTAGAAAAATATAAAAATGAAAGTAAGGAAAAGATTATGTTAAAAACTGTAAAATGTTTGACATACTCCTTCCAAATGAGAGTAAGGAGGTTGCCGCGTCAACATCTCTAATACTGTACATCCTAAGCTCCATATATCAGCTGCTAACCCATATCCACGGTTCCTCGAGTTAACAACCTAGGATCCAACAATTCAAAGTCATTCTAAGCACATCACGAAATTACAAATATTGAAAATGGTGATTCTGCAGTGGTATAAAAAAACTCAGTGGAAGCATGTTCATGTATCAAATCATTCACTTAATTGAGAATTGTCATTGAAGCGAGTGCGAAATTGTTATGTGTGTTAAACTGAATGAGACAGCCATGGAGAGAGACAAACCTCGGGGGCCATCCAGTACGGAGAGCCTTTACTTGATCTAACATCATTCAACTTGGTTGCCTGCAAATGAGAAAAAAAAAGAACAATATGATTGCAAGTGGTTAGCGTTGGAATTTCTGTGATAAGATGCTGACTCAAGAAAGTTTATTTTGCTGAAGAAATGTACCTTGGCCAATCCAAAATCTGCAAGCTTGACGGACCCATTTGCATCAACCAATACATTGGCACACTTGATGTCCCTTAAAATTTAAAATTTTGGATGAACTAAGTTAGAATATAGAAGTCCATGTAAATTTGAGATACTTCGGTCACTGCATCCAACTATGACTATTCAGTGATTTCAATAGTCATATAAAGTGGAAATCTGCTTAAAATTGATTCTTCGGGATACCAAAGAAGAAATCAAAATCCAAAATGCCTAAAAAATATTGCACTTGTTATAGGTACAACCATTACATTGCATCAAGATAGAAATTTCACTCATGTTACCTGTGAACCACATTAAGATCATGAAGATACTTCAAGCCACTCAAAATCTGTCTTGTGTATGCAGAAACTTGAGAGTCCCTTAATCGATACTTTTGATAGAGCCTTGTCAATGATCCTTTTGTTACAAGTTCAAGGAAGATATACAGCTTATCATTATCCTGAGAAACAGTAAGACGTAAATATAGATAACAAAGAAAAGAAGAGGAGAAAACACTTGAAATCAATTCACTCCTAAGTAACAAAAATAATTAAAGGAGCACCACTAAACACTGAGACACGGCTAATTATAGAAACTGAATGAGAAAACTTAAGGAAGATGAACATTATTTATATAAACCTCTCTTATTCTTTAACTAACTCTACTAACATGGTAATAACTCCTAACTTCTTGTAACTACATTAAATACCACTATTCCCATTTCCCTTATTTTTTCTCGCATAAACCTTTTATAATAGGGGTCGTATCCTATCAGCTAACAGTACATTTTAAGGTATTTTGGATAAACAAGCCGCTTAAGGTGAATGTGCTCGCCTTTTAACATGAACCACACACAAATTCTAATAAAATTGCCAACAAGAAAGCAGCATACCTTGTCAGTGCCAAGATATCGAACTATGTTGTTGTGTCGGAACTGACTCAAAAGAGAGATTTCCTGGAAGACCAAAATACTCATGTTATCAAATGCTTATGTATAAGATGGAACAAACAAATGAGGAATGTGTGTATGGTTGTTTGACATAAAATTAGATTATGCCATGAAGTTTGTTTGATGAGAAGGGGAAGACTCAATCCTCTCACCTGCTGAAGCTGGAAAATGCTCTGTTTTCCCTGGCTATCGTCATCCAGCAAAGACACCTCCTTTACAGCAAAAAAGTACCCATCACTGCAAGGAAAAGAAAATGTATGTGTTACTTCAGTGAAAACAAAAGCATTGGTGTAATTTTATCCAGATGGTCTTTCTAATTGTAGATAAAATGGGAACAAAAAGTATGCCCTTAAACAACAAAGATAGAGTAAAATCAAATAAATAATCTCTATGCATGCGAAGCTCAAGAAAGGAAGAAAGAGAATTAAGAGTAGTGTAGTGTACTTACTCGGTGAAGCCTTCATAAACAGTTCCAAAAGAGCCACTTCCCAAAACCTCCCCCTTTAGCCACGACCGGAAATATCCGTTCACATTCGGCGACAGATTATGAATATCAAAGGTCTCATTCCCGACCAAAGCAGAAACCTCTTCAATTTCAGCTTCAAAAAGTGAGTCCCTCTCTGTTGGTTGTTGGGAGGTCCAAGTAGAGGTAACAACCTGCGTCAGTTCCAAAGGGGGACGCCTAACGCCCTTTATTCCCCCCTCCCTCTGTTCTTTATTCTGTGACGGTTCGAGTTCAAGGTTCATGGTGCTGCGGGCCTTTTGGGCCTGGGCTTCTTTCCAAGCCGCTGCTGGGATGGCAAAGTCCTCGGGCCCAGACAGGCCCAAGCTCCGAAAGATACGGTCGAATCCGCCGTCGATTCCTTCAGTTTCAGCTTCAGCCTCAGCTTCGGCTCCAACGTTGCTGCCAATGGCATGATCCACTGCCGAAGCGAAACCGTAGAGAGGAGGGGAATTTGGCCAAACTGTACTACTCATTTCATTATCCACCACCCAACCAAAACTACGAACACTGTCCTGTGTTTCAAAAATTGACGCAGTGGTACTCCTGATGTCATTATCTACTGCCGAACCGAATCCATGAACAGAGGATATATCCGAATTTGACGCAGTCCTACTCCTTATGGCACTGTCCACTGCCGAACCAAATCCACGGATGCGGTATTCTCCTTTTCCCCAAATTGAATCACTACTACTGTTAATCTCCGCGTCGATTCTTCCAACTGCATTACCCATTTACCAAGTGAAAGAATGTAATGTATGTGCGTGTGTGCTCGCTTAGGACACATATAGACAGAGAGAGAAAGAGAGATGGCTTGACTTGAGTAGTTGCGAGGCAAATGCATGAGCAGAGAGGGTGATGGTTTGGAAAGTGCCAAGGACCAACGCGGTTGGTGCATTGAGACTAACCACTAGCCATTTCATTTGTATCAAAATTCTACCTTCCTTAAAAAGTTAATTGCTTTATTAAAATAAATCATAAATGTAATTAATTTTAAAATATTGAAATTTTATTTAATTAATGAAAAATATTTTTAATATTGGATGAAATATTAATTGAAGAGATTTAAAAGTTAATTATAAAAATGCTTGTATTCAGTTTTTAATGAAAGTGTTTTATAAAAGTTTATAATCAGTTGATTTAAACAGAATTTAATGACGATATTTATGGAAATGAATAAACGCCAGAATATATTAGAACAGAAGCGACCAATTGAAACTAATGAGATGGAGCGAAACTACAATAGAAACCATCAACAAACCGCTTGTGAAATAAATTTTTAATATTAAGGGCCGCCGCAGAATGAACCGCTTGTGAAATAAATTTTTAATATTAAGGGCCGCCGCAGAATGAACTTTCTTAGTGTTTTCTTGGGCAATTCACATCTAACGTGTTTATATAAAAAAAATTTAAAAATAATTCACTTTTATAAGGAATTTAAAATATTTTATAATAAAATGTGTTTGTCTCAAATTAAAAAAATATAATTTTAAAATTTTATTAATGTAATTAGATTATTCTTTTAAAATTATAAAATTTTAAATTTCATATAAATATGAAAATTTCAAAATTTTTATATTCTTATGTTTATGTTTTTATTTGAAATTTTCACTTTAATTTAATTTTAGTTGGGACTAAAATCTCTCCATAGATATTAGTTAGTGTTGACCAAAAATGGGTGCCCAAATTTCACTGTTTAAAACTAAAATTTAGCAATTATGTCATATGGAGATTGGGATACTCATAAAAGAAGCGAAGGAGATGCTAGTTTTCCTTTTATACATGTTTTCCATCAACATTGGCTGCTTGTGTATATGTCACATCAGTTATGTAGTTTTAACTCTCTTCTTTTCGAGAAATCATCAATGTTCAGACCAAAAGCTACATTAAACATCAAACTAGTGAGACCACAAAAGGCATCAAGCTACTTATGAGATTTTAAGGTAACTGTATTCTCAAGAACTTCAAAACCTTGATTAAGCTATATACATGGTCATGCTTAAGACAAGAAATCCACTGTTGCTCTAATTGAAGAGAAACTCCAAAAACTCAACACAATAAAAATAGTTCCTTTGTTAGGTAGCTACTTCCCTTTCTTAGCTAACTATTCACACATGTCAAAGGAGTATGCCTGTGTCTACAAGTACTACCACACATTTCTCTAATAACTACTGCTTGACAAAAAGAATTTCAAAAGGCTAAGCTGCAGGAAAACAAACATGACCAGAAGAACTAACAACTCGGCTTCAAATATAGCTCTCAACTGGTGGGTTTAGGATTCAAGATAACCTGCTTGAAATGGAGAAGTTTGTCTCCTTTTTTCTCTAGTCACAAAACCCATCACCAGGGACCACCATGGTAGTCTGAATTAGGTGATTATAGCCAAACATGCTTTAGACTGTAACTTCCAACCCAGGAATGTATCTGCAAAACTACTGACCTTGTCCTGTGTGGTGCACCAGTCTAAATCTGAGGTCTTTGTCACTGCTAAGATAAACAATAACGGATGGATTTGACATTCACCGGGGCAATGTTAAAGGTGATGGAGAACCTCTCAAGACAGTAAAAGATTGATACTTGGAGAAACAGGACTAATGGGAGATAGAAGTGTTCTCTTTACAAATGGATGGTCCAATAGCCGAGCAGCAGTTGGCCGTTTGTTTGGGTTAACTTGTAAGCATTTAAGAATGAAATCTCGGGCATCTGTTGACAAAGATTCTGGAACAGGTGGAGGTTGACCACTGCCAATTCGAAATATCGCTTGCATCTGTCGTAACAAATACAAACAAAGAAGTATTTAGCATCGTTTATTAATTGTCTGTAAGGTTTGAAGGCAAGTGAGCTGAAATCCTATGAGATAATTTGAAGAAGTGGACAAGAAATTGTCACAGGGAAAATTCAATCTTGGAAATAAATGAATCTAGAAAAATATAAAAATGAGGGTAAAGACAAGTTGATAGTAAAAACTGTAAAATGTTAGACATAGACATACTCCTTCCAAATGAGAGTAAGGAGGTTGCCGGGTCAGCATCTCTAATACTGTACATCCTAAGCTCCATATATCGGCTGCTAACCCATATCCACGGTTCCTCAAGTTAACAACCTATGATCCAACAATTCAAAGTCATTCTAAGCACATCATGAGATATATTGAAAATGGTGATTCTGCAGTGGTATAAAAAAAACTCCGTGGAAGCATGTTCATGTTCATTCACTTAATTGAGAATTGTCATTGAAGCGAGTGAGAATTTGTTATGTGTGTTAAAACTCAATGAGACAGCCATGGAGAGAGACAAACCTCGGGGGCCATCCAGTAGGGAGAGCCTTTACTTGATTTAACATCATTCAACTTGGTTGCCTGCAAAGGAAAAAAAGAACAATGTAATTGCAAGTGGTCAGGATTGGAATTTGCTGTGATAAGATGATGACTCAAGAAAGTTTATTGAGCTGCTGAAGAAATGTACCTTCGCCAATCCAAAATCTGCAAGCTTGACGGACCCGTTTGCATCAACCAATATATTGGCACACTTGATGTCCCTTAAAATTTAAAATTTTGGATGAACTAAAAGTTAGAATGTAGAAGTCCATGTAAATTTGAGATATTTCTGTCATCAATTTCCAACCACTGCATCCAACTTTAACTATTCAGTGATTTCAACAGTCATATAAAGCGGAAATCGGCTTAAAATTGGTTCTTCGGGATACCAGAAAAGAAATCAAAATCCAAAATGCCTAAAAAATATTGCACTTACAACCATTACATTGCATCAAGGTAGAAATTTCACTCATGTTACCTGTGAACTACATTACGATCATGAAGATACTTCAAGCCACTCAAAATCTGTCTTGTGTATGCAGAAACTTGAGAGTCCCTCAATCGATACTTTTGATAGAGACTTGCCAATGATCCTTTTGTTACAAGTTCAAGGAAGATATACAGCTTATCATTATCCTGAGAAACAGTAAGACGTAAATATAGATAACAAAGAAAAGAAGAGGAGAAAACACTTGAAATCAATTTACTCCTATGTAACAAAAATAATTAAAGGAGCACCACTAAACACTGAGACACAGCTAATTATAGAAACTGGATCAGAAAACTTAAGGAAGATGAACCTTATTTATATAAACCTCTCTTATTCTTTAACTAACTCTACTAACATGGTAATAACTCCTAACTTCTTGTAACTACATTAAATACCACTATTCCCATTTCCCTTATTTTTTCTCACATAAACCTTTTATAATAGGGGTCGTATCCTATCAGCTAACAGTACATTTTAAGGTATTTTGGATAAACAAGCCGCTTAAGGTGGATGTGCTCACCTTTTAACATGAACCACACACAAATTCTAATAAAATTGCCAACAAGAAAGCAGCATACCTTGTCAGTGCCAAGATATCGAACTATGTTGTCGTGTCGGAACTGACTCAAAAGAGAGATTTCCTGGAAGACCAAAATACTCATGTTATTAAATGCTTATGTATAAGATGGAACAAACAAATGAGGAATGTGTGTATGGTTGTTTGACATAAAATTAGATTATGCCATGAAGTTTGTTTGATGAGAAAGGGAAGACTAAATCCTCTCACCTGCTGAAGCTGGAAAATGCTCTGTTTTCCCTGGCTGCCGTCATCCAGTAAAGACACCTCCTTTACAGCAAAAAAGTTCCCATCACTACAAGGAAAAGAAAATGTATCTGTTACTTCAGTGAAAACAAAAGCAGACGGAAATGGATATAACTACATGGTCTATTATGCCTCAACAGTACAGTACAAAAATTGCAAAATTTTACATCAACTAGATACATAGCAAATGTATTTATTAGAATATTTAGGTAATTATTTACATGTTGATTTTGTAAGGCTGAACTAGTTCAGCACTGCATTTATGATAGAATCAAAACTTATTCTAAATAAGTTGGTGGACACTCATTCTAGTATGGAGATTATTAATTTCAAACTAGTACACATTTTTTGGATATCATAATTATACGTTTCTATGTAATGCACGGATTCTTGTGTTTTAGAAGAAGTATTCCAGTGTTTTAGAATAATTATATTAGCAAGTTACGTTTTAAATATATTTTAAGAAAATCAAAATAATGATTTATCAAAATAGTGTTATACATTAGTAAATGTTGATTTGTTTTTTTAGAAGAATTTTTTCTTAAGTTTAAGTATGTTTTTAGAATATTAAAGATATGATTTGTTAATGTTCTCTTTATTCAAAACAAGTGTCTGACACTGAAAACAAGTTAAATAGTTGGTGTACGAATTTCCAATCCCTATTTTGACAGCATTTGTAAAAAAACTTCAGAAACAAACAATCTTAAACAAGATAACTGCATTCATTTTTTACCTCGTTTTTTCCTTTCAGTAGGATGCATTAAATCCCAAATAAAAATTTGGTGTAAATTTACCCAGATGGTCTTTCTAATTGTAGATAAAATAGGAACAAAAAGTATGCCCTTAAACAACAAAGATAGAGTAAAATCAAATAAATAATCTCTATGCATGCGAAGCTCAAGAAAGGAAGAAAGAGAATTAAGAGTAGTGTAGTGTACTTACTCGGTGAAGCCTTCATAAACAGTTCCAAAAGAGCCCTTTCCCAAAATCTCCCCCTTTTGCCACGACCGGAAATATCCGTTCACATTCGGTGACAGATTAAGAATATCAAAGGTCTCATTCCCGACCAAAGCAGAAACCTCTTCAATTTCAGCTCCAACACCAACATCACTGTCATCATCACGTGACACGGAATCAGAAAGTGGGTCCCTCTCCGTTGGTTGTTGGGAGGTCCAAGTAGAGGTAACAACCTGCGTCGGTTCCAAAATGGGAGGCCTAACGCCCTTTATTCCCCCCTCTCTCTGTTTTTTATTCTGTGACGGTTCGAGTTCAAGGTTCGCGGTGCTGCGGGCCTTTTGGGCCTGGGCTTCTTTCCAAGCCGCTGCCGGGATGGCAAAGTCCTCGGGCCCAGACAGGCCCAAGCTCCGAAAAATACGGTCGAATTCGCCGTCGATTCCTTTCACTCGGAAACTCCTTTCATTCAAACTACCTATGTCTATGTCCGTGTCGGTGTCTGTGTCTTCTTCATCCTCCTTCAACCGGTAATCGATGTTCTTCATGGCGTTCCGCCGCTCAAGGCGCGGCTTCAACGGCTTCCGGCCACCTTCCATTATGCTCTGATCTGACGCACAACGCACTGACTCTTTCTCTTCCAATCCAAAACACATTAGCCAGAGACGGCACTGCACCCAACGCAACACAACACATTTCTATTCCTTGTTCCTTATTTTAATACTATGTTCCCAATCATTGTACTTATATAACATAAGGAAATCCTCTGATGCCACGTGGCAGTTGGTGCAATGTCTTTGTTTTTTCTAACCTCCAAATGTATAAAACATGTTTATCTAAAATTTAAATCAAATTTATTAATTAAGTTAGATTAGTCTCTGTTTAAGTGAGTCATGATGTATTTAATCTTGATTTAATTTTTCATTCTTCTGTTTTTTTTTCTTCTGCACGCGATATGACGTAATTCATTACTGATAATTGAAGAACTATATCCTTTGAAACATTAAAATCATTAAATAAATCGTATGGTGTGTAACTATGAATTCGAATCACACCAGCATAAAAGGGACCTATGTTTTAGGTCTTACATATTCATTTTGATCTTAGAAGAATTATATATGAATATAGTCGTTTTAGTCTTATCTCTAAAACTGTAAGAAAAAAACTAAAACGAGTCATTTTTAATTGTATAAATTAAACTAAAAAATTATAAAGTTATAGAATCAAATAAGTATGAAACCAGTTCGATATCTTTCAAGAAATGTTAGTTATAATGTTTGTCTGTATTTTTCATTTTACACAAATTTAAAAATTTAATACGTTGTATTATTTTTATTTGTTTATCTTATTTTCATTTTATTTTATTTTGGGAGGATTGGAGTGTAAAAATAAAGAGTATTGAATTAATTTGGAATTGATTATGTATTAGCCCGGACTCTGGTGTAGAAGTTTAAAAATCCAATTCAAATTTAGTCTATATCCAAATAATTGGATTTAGATTTAAAATCGAATTCAATTTTTTACATTTAATCTATAAAAATCTAAATTGATTTTTTTCAACAATATACTTTTGGATTTAGTTTGAATTCAATTATTTAAATATAAATTGAATTTGAATTAGATTTTAAAAATTCAATCTCTATCCATATCCATTTATATAACATAGGATGGTTTACATAACCAGTTAAAAGGTAAAGAATGAGTTAATAGGAGAAACAAACCTAAATAAATTAAGGAAATTGAATTTACTATTACTATAGATGAGTAAAAAGATTAGAAACTAATATTAATGTATTTGATTATACAATTTAATAAAAATAAAGATTGAAAATCATCTTTCCTTTTTTATCAATAACAATATTTTCAGGTGAGAGAAAGATTTATGAAATACACTTTTAAAGGATAATAATATTTTGACACTGTAAACAATAATCTACTTCTATTTAACATTGAAAAATAATAATATTTTATTAAGATATTATATTTTATTATAAAAAACAGGAGTAAAATGGTGTAAGTTTTGTAAATAGTGTCAAAATATATTTATTCACTTTTAAATATGAGAAATATGAACCTTTAATTGATCCAATACGAAAATTTCTACTCTTTACATTGTGTAATTTAAATTTTTAAATAGTGTTTTTTTTTTTCTATTCATTTACAACCAGACAAAAAAAATAATCCTTTAATGTTATTATAATTTTCTTTTTAAAAATCTATTAAACCAAATTTCAACCCTCTTCATTGCATAAAATTTTCATATCACAATTTTTACTCAAGTAATTAAATTCTTAGGACAAACTTGAGATAAGATGTAAAAATAAATATAATTTTATGAACTTAATAAAAAATAAATATATTTTTGTAGGTTTTAAAAATGATGTTTTTCAGGTTTAGGTAAACTATAATGTTTTAATCAACAAGCTTAATGTCAAAGATGGTCTCAAATAGTTTAATAAATAATATATATATATATATATATATATATATATATATATATATATATATATGTGATTAAATCAATAAATCTAGATAGATAAAAATTCATTAATTTAATTAAACTAAATTTTAAAACTTGTTTTTATTATATAATTAAATTAAAATATATAATACCTTAAAGAAATTAAATTGACTTCTTAGATCATAATTCAAGTAAAATAAATTAAATTTGAAGGCATTTTAAATTATTTATAAAATAAATAATTTGTTTTAAAATATACTTTTAAATCTCATGAGTTAAACCAATCTATTTATTATTATATTATTTAAAAGCTAGATATATAATAATTTATTGCAGTTTTTATTGAGAGCCTAACTCAGGTCTAAATTTGATTATATACAAATTCTGAACAGTGGTCCTAATGTGAACTCCTTTTACTTTTATATAATATAATAAATAATAAAATAATACACAAGCACCCTCTTACAACACACAAACACCCACCAAAATATTTTCAACAACTAATTATTTTATCATTATTTTCGTGGCTGCCAATAAAAATATCTAAAGAATGATTTCAAAGTTATCAATTTCTTCACCATACTTCTTTTTCAACTTTTATTCCGCATGAAAATATATATTATCCTGTTATTTAAATAGATAAATAAATAGTATTCACTACTTTTTCATGTCCTATTATCTTACATCTTCGACCCCCAATTAGAAAAAATAATAAAAAACATTTTTTCATCGCGCAACTATTGATTAACACAGCTAAATGCTATTACAATAATAATAATAATAATAATAATAATAATAATAATAATAATAATAATAAAATTAATAAGGCCGTGGTGATCATTAAAATTAAGTTTGAAAAACTCTTTTTGTCAAGTTGTAAAAAGATATCACTGGCTCGAATACGAAGCCCGCAGGCTTTGAATTGAATGCTTCTTATGCATTATCGTACCCAAATTTGAATGTTATAGCAACTTATTATTTTAAACACCAAGAGATTTGCAACGTTACAAGTTAATAAATAAGTGTTTTATTTAAAACTATTCTTTCACACCCTTAATCCGAGAACGAGAATGCAAAATAAATTTTATAAAGTATTTTTACATTATCATTCAATAAAAGGTTATTATATGTTTATATGTTTGGTAAACAAATGTTCCTCTGGGGTTTAGGAAAGTTGAACCAAATATGAAAGTGTTTTACGTCTTTGTTTAGGTACGTGTTTTATGTTTATTTTCTAAAATGAAATATGTATGGGGGATGAATTATTATTATTATTATTATTATTATTATTATTATTATTATTATTTTATATCAAATCTCTCTTTACGTCATCATGTTGAAGGAGTAGTATGTTGTAAGATGAATAAAGTTAAATAGTGAACGTGGCCTAATAAAATATTATTTTATACAGTAAAATGCATTTTTACATCATACTTTATTCAATAAAATTATGAAAATTAAAGTGCATTTTAATAGCGGACAATACAGTTAAACATTTAAAATATAAACAACATGTGCTTGGAAGCTGTTGTCCAGTTAAGAATTTTGAAAAGTATAGCAGTTTCCCAGTAATAAAATGAATTTTTAAGTTTAAGTATCAAATTTTAAGGAATTAATGCAATGTTTAAGTTAAAAGGACGTTTGTTTATCAATTATATACATATAAATATTATATTTTACTTAAAAATACAGGGATAAAGATACACAAATCAAACTTTAAGTTAAAATAAACACGATGTAATAAATTATTATATGAATGTGTTAAAGATTGAATTTCACAAAATCATCTTTCATATAGAATACTTAAAAGTAAAATTATACTGATAAATTTCAATTATATTATTAATTTATTAAACTGTTGTTTTCTTAAAAAAATAACTTAAATTGATTAACTATAGTCTTAATATCTCCAAATCAAATAAACTTGTTAATATTGTAGATAAAGAGTTTTTAAATATGCTCAATAAAATAAATTTATTTTAGCATTAGTTCTTACGTGTTTTCCACAATACATAAATCAAATAATACTTATCATCTTATTACTCCAACTTAATATGATCAATAATAATTTTTATATAACATAACTTATTAATTCAGTTAAACAAAATTACAATAAAATAAATAAATTAATATTTATTTTGTGTTTATGATAAACATTCACATTGAATTTATTAAAAGATTATAAAAGAAATATTTGGTTTAATTTGAACGAAAATTATAAGAGTAGAACAATTAAGTTGTATAATTTAGTTGAAAATAAAGGTTGAATCTCTGTTTTAGTTTTCTTGAACGAAATTTATCCTTTTGAATCAGAATATCATAAAATCAACCTCATATAACAAAAACAAACAACTTTTAAATATTTTATTTAATGTCACTTTAACAATTGTAAACTTTTGTCAAACTGTTTAAAATGATGAACTCAGTCTATAATGTACTCAAAGATCACTTGTACTCTTCAATTCAACTTTGATTATTCTATCTTAATATATATTAATTCACATGAAACTAAAACTCATAAATCAATGCATAGAAAAACCATAAAAACTAAACATACTTATCATAAACACGTTCAAATTTTAGTTTAATAAATTACTTACATTAACATGCATAATCTAGCCAATAAATCAACTTGTAAAAATGTTTAATTCAAAACATTTTAAAGCCGTCATTAATTAACCAAAACTTAAATAACATGTAATTTTAAATATTCAAAACATCTTTTCAAACAAACACCATATTTATATAGAAAACAATATATTATAACAAAATTATTTTCATACTTATATTATTTATTTTAAGATTTTATAAAAATAAAATAAACAACTTCCTTTAACTATAATTCAATGTTTCGAACAAAGTTTTAGCTCAAAATCAAATATATAACTAAATTTCAATATTATTTTAAGTAGTAACGGAAAATTATATTTATCAACTAATTTCACTAAGATTTATTCAAACTTACGAGAAAAAACTAAAACAAATAATCATTAAAATAAATAATAATTTATTTTATTTTAAAATTAGATCGGGTGAAATTATCATTAACTTTACTACAATAAGAATGTGATTATATTATGAAACAAATTTGAATTTGAGAAAAAATATAGAAAAAAGGCTAAAGAAAAAACTTTAAGAGATAAAAATGAAAAAAAAAAAAGTATGAGCCGAAGCATAATAAGAAAGTCTCTTTCGTACATATAAATGTAAAATTACACAAAAATATAATTTAACTATCAAAATCTTTTATTGAAATTTATATGATTTTGAATATTGAATAATTTTTTAATCTTTTAAAATTTCAATTGAATGACACCTTATAAAATTTGTTAATATTCTGAATAAAATATCATATATTTTTTATTTTATTACTTAAAAGTCTCAATTGCACACCATAACACTATTTTAAAATTCACTTATCATCTTCATATAATTTATAAATCATAATAATTATTTATAACAAATTTAATTATATTGTGATTTGATATTTGTATAAGTATATAAAAATATACATTAATCACATGTATTATATACTAAAATTTTACCATTATCTTCATCCTGATATTTCTCCTCCTGTCATTGAAAATCTGGATAATGAAGAAATAATTTTCATAAACTTTATGATATTTAACTTCTTCATAAATTATTATTGTTAAAAAAATTAAATCAATGCCGAAAATGAGAGAGTAAAAAAAGCAACCACATCAACACAAGGCAGTATATTGACAAGAAAAAAACAAAATAATTATTGAAATAATAAATAATAAAAAAAAAGCTTAGCTTAGAAAAGGGTTTTCTAGTGGGTAAGCAAACAAGGTTTGAGTGAGAGCAAGGGTTTTTGTAAGGCAATAAACAGCAATATCCGCGCAGTGCAGTGGTGACGCCGATGGGGAGCACGGCGGTGGAGAAGACGGAGGAAGTACTCCGCAGCGAGATCGATGAGCTTCTTCGCCAACAGCGCGAGGTTTTTTTTTTCTCTCTCTCTCTCTCTCTACTCAAATATCTTACATCAATGTGTTCGATTTTTTCTTATGTTTCTTAATTTTGTAGATTACGGAGAGGCTTCGAGATCCTCGAGGTCTTCGCAGAGGTGCCTTGGCCGGTCCTGCTCTTCGTACTAATGGTGGTGTTCGCCAAAGACCCTTCATTCGCTCTGTTAGTATATCTGAATTCCCCTTTCAACTCTCTCGTTAGGGTTCTTTTCCAAATTCTTAATTATTTTCAGTGCTGAATTTGAAAACATTAATAACACGGTATTATATTTAGTTATATTCATACTTAATTTACTGTTCAGGGAGACAGGAATGATTCTGAAGATCAACCTCCTGCAAAACGTCGGCTTTCGTCCGCTGTTGTTAAGGTGTTGTTACTTATTTCTTGAATCTAGTTGTGTCTGGCTGGTATACTTTGATTTTAGGTTGATTATTTATTTCTATTGTTTTTTTGGGATTTATTTTCCGATCTTCGTTGTTGATAATTGCTGAAAAGTGGGGTTGGGGGGTGGTGCTTCAAAATTCGATTGTGGTGTTAGCTCAGAGAAAAGCCATTGGTGTTGTGCGCCTCCCTCTGTACATCATTCTCCCACAAGGGGAAAGATAGGGTGTGTTTTTAACTAAATCTGTGTTTGGGAATGAAGGTGGATGATGGCGAGTTGCCTGAAGATACTGATGCAGGACAGGATGGAAAGGCAAAGGATTCGGCTATTGAAGGTGTGAATGGGACCGGTGCAGTGGTCCAGAGTGATAGGAACCTTTTCAATTCTCACCAAAGTGGATGGCCTAAGAGAGATGGAAATCAAAGAACTTCCAAGGTGCTAAAGAGAAATGTATTATCTTCCTGTTATTTGTTGGTTTAAGAAGTTATATCTATAACTTTAGCTGGTTGTCCATGTTAGGTTTCTGATATTCCCCCCGCGGAACATGTTCCAAGGGTATTGCCAAAGAATGAGGATCCCAGTTTGGTTAATAGGAATAAAAGAATGTTGGGTCAGCTTTTGGGAACTCTGGAGGTATGTTAAATTAGTTGCTTGGTTTTAGGACATCTTTATAAGCTCAACTCTGTAGTTTATTTATAGTGCACATTTAAATTCTCAGTCAGCTCTTTCTCTCAATAAATGCCTTTCATCTTCAATTATGTGTCTCACACTGTTTTCGGGGTCACTTTTAACGTTCTTACAAGTGTTTTTCCTTTATGTAAGCACGTGTCTCTGATTTATTCATCAACTCCATTTATTCATATTATTATTTCTATATTTTTAAATGTCCTTTATTCTGAACTATTCCAGAAATTCAGAAAAGAAGACATGCAACTCTCGGGAACAGAGGCTTATATGCGAAGATCTAATTCCTTGCAAAGAGTAAGTTCATGTCCATTGTCATGTGAAGATGCAGTACCCAATGCCACCACTGTCTTTAAATATAATAACGTCCTTGAAAATAAATTCAGTGAGTCTATCTTGTTTGCAAGGTTATGTATAATTGTGAACTATACCTCTGGATAAATTGTCGCTATCATCTTTGTTAATATCAATATGATTTAATATTTTATAAAAACTTACTAAAACATTTTGATGAATGAATTTTTTAGATCCTTTTGTGTTTCCGAGAAATACTCATTTCGAATGTTCCTAATAGGTAGAGTTTTATGCTATGTCTACTAGGTCTTGTTAATATAAAGCATGGAATAGGTTTTCATCTTTTATTAAGCCACTCCCTTGCATTGTTAGCCTTGACATCTAAGTGAGTTCATGTGTTATTATAAAGCATAGAATACATATTCATCTTTTATTAAGCCATCCCCTTGAATTGATAGCCACAGCATATCCAGGTGTGATAATATGTAAGTCAATTTTAAATAATGTTTTCTATTAATCTTTCTCTTTATTTCTTTCGCATGAAATTAGTGTCAGGGGATATTGCCCTTGGCTACCTCAGATTATTGGACCCAATTGCAGTTTCCTTCTTTAATCTATGAATATTATATGAATTTTTCACCCAGAGCCTAACCAAATTTGCCATCAAAGTTAGTGATTAATGTCAGTATATGATATTCAGATGACTAGCGGTTGGGATTTTAATGCCTGACAATTGAACGGACAAGTTTTACATGGTCCAAAGTCCCAAAAAGACTGTTACAAAAATGGAAACATGTACATTCATGTGACTGTGATATGTACCCTGAAAATGTAGCCGGAGTTATTGATTAACCTAAGTTCCAATTTGGTTGGACAAGGCTAAAATTAACGCAATAGTGAACCAGTGGCTAGATTAGGGTGCAATGTGCCATTTTATAATTAGATGAAGAATTTTTCAATGCAATATTCTATGTTATGATGATTGCAAGTTCTCTGAGCAACTACATGTCAAGCACTGAATTTTTCTTGCCACTTTGTCTTCTCTCACGCATAATAGCATCCAAAGCTTCAGAATAACCTCATATACCTTGAAATTATTTCCTAGGCAGAGCAAAGGGCACGTGAAGAAAGTGAAAGGCTTAGGAAAGAAGAGCGGGAACAGATTGCTGAAAAACGAAGGAGAGACTTGGTTGACTTTTGATGATAACTATTCTTTGCTAATCATAATAGATACAAAGTTCCACTGTGGTCCTCATTAACAAATATATTGTTTTCCTTATTCTCATCAGACTCTTAGGGCTCGTGTGGCTGCTAAGACAGAAGAAAAGAAATTGGAGTTGCTGTTTCTTCGCTGGAGTGAGCATCATAAAAGACTAAGCAATTTTATAAGGTTTGCCCTTTTCAACTGTAACTAATGAGGCATGAGTCTATATCATCTAGTATCTTCCAATTTGGTATCTGGTCGTCTAATTATATCTGACTTCAAATCATGATATACTATGCAGGTTATTTTTAATTTTGGTCCAAAAGTGTCCATATTCACATTTTATTCAGACGAAGATAAGTTTCTATTCATGTGCATTGTAGTGTTGACTCAACTTGATGACTGGATGTTTCCTGCTAATTGCAGGATTTTAGGTAGACATGTGAAAGAATTTATTTGAACTTTTTCGTACTTCTTTGATTGATTGTTGCCTTTATGAATGCAGGACTAAAGCAGAACCTCCAATCTACTATTTGCCTAACAAGCCCTTGGATGAAGATCCCACATCAGTTGAGAAGCGCAAAGAAGAGGTTGTCAAATTTAGACATTCGATTTCTCTTGGTCTTTATCTTAAAACATCATGTTTTGTGGACAACAAACCAGGATTGGCCAGTTAAATCTCAAATATTGATGTTATTTTTTGTTGTTAAATGGGGGTTTACAGAGTGCTTGCTCACTGTTACACTAGATTCAGGATTGTGGCATTTTAAAAGATATCTTATATTTTCTTGGTAATATGTATACCTTTTCAATCTGCAGGCTTTCCTAGAATGGAAGAATGCAAGAAGAGAGGAAGTTTCTGAGTACCAGAAACAGATTGGGGAGCAGTACCTTGCCAATGTTGAAAAGGAACTGGAGAGATGGCAAAATGCAAGGAACGCAAGGAAAGTAAACAATGACCAGAATTTACAGGAGACTATGGACAAAGAGTTGGATACTCATAGGCTGGAGCATGGTCCCAAGAAAAGAAAGATCCCAGATGGAAACAATAATGAAGATGATGATGATGTGGAAGATATAAATGTGGGAGAGGATGACATGATGGATGATGAATTAGACGATGACTCTGGTAGGAGGATTGATGAAACAACGAAGTCGGAAGCAGGTAACGCCATTGCAGAACCTGCAGCTGATGCCGACAATGCGGAAGGGAAGTGATAACGCACAAGGTCACAATTTTCATTAGTTCTGAGTTATTTGTTTTGTAGTTTATACATTGCTATTCTAAGCTTACGTATTTGGACTTACAGCCTTTCTATTTTCTGGTATTAACCTGAACTATATATTCTCTTTGTACTGTTAACATCCTTTGGAGAATTAGATTAATGCACAGTATGTTTGTTGGGTTTGTGCCCTTAACGAGCAAACTTAGCATGCATTCATTTCAATTCAAATTGCGTTTCTTCTGATCTGGCTTTTAATTTTTACTGGCAGCAAAAAACTACAACTAGTGATGAGAATATTTTTTGTTACAAGTTTTTCCTACATGTATTTGGGTATATATACCTTGATAAAGTATTTGGTGTTAGGTAGGCATGAATACGATATTTGAACGAGAAATATAAATTAGGGAAATGAGATCAGTCGAGTCAGAATTTGATTCAGTTGAAGTTTGACAGTATATCCATTTATTTCAGTTTGAGCTTTATTTATTCATGTTGCCTAATGGTTCGAGTTGATTTAAAATTATAATTCTTTTAAATACGAATGTTTATTTTTTATATAAAATTAATCATGTAAATTTAAGAAGTGAATTAAATTTTATGTATGTATGAATGTGTGTGTATATATATCTAGTTCATAAATCATTCAATTAGAACTATGTTTGAATTAATTTTGTTCATTAGAGCATCTGCAGTGTTATTGTGTTGTGTTTATCTGGGTTTTTAGGTTTAGGGTTTTGTAATAAATTACTATTGGATGGTGCTGACCTTGTAGTAACTGCTTAAATTTAAGCACATATAATCACTTGTTTTTTATTTATGCGTTGGTTCATGTAAATGGAATATTATCTTTTTAAAGTAAAAAGTTTCAATTTTACTAACGTGTGGAGTCAGTATAGTTTTTTAAAATAATTGACAAATTTAAATTATTGGTGAAAAATGTTAATGAAAAACTTGTTAAAATTATATTTTATAGATTTATATATATTTTTTTATATAGGTTTATAAAAATAATGTCATTTCTAAAGAAATTATGTTTTAAATTATAATTTGTGGCACACTTTATTTCTATTTGTTTCGTTAGAAAAAATAAATTAAGTACACTAATATTTATTACTTAATTTTCTTTGAATTATATTTTAAAATTAATTTTATTTTTTTTAACAAATATATTTACGGGTATTGTGGATATTTAGTAGTATAACAAAATTTGGGAAAATATTTAGGCACACGGGATAGCTTAGGGCGACACGAAATGCGGTGAAATGACTAGTGTCGCTGCACATCTATTGATAATGAGACAAAACGACGTCATTTTGCCATTAAAATATGGTGAAATCAGGTGACATTCAACGATATACCAAAAATTTTAGGAAGAAAAATTCCTGTTAGAAAATCAATTAGGTGAGAAAATACTGTTTGAATTAATAATTATATTTTAAGTATTGTTTCTTTCAAATTTTCTTTCTAGTTTTGTTCTTAAAAGTATCTTAGAGTGAAGGGAGAAAATATGTTTAATTTGTTATTGATTTTTACTGTTAAATGTGAGTTTAGCAATCACTTTTTTATTCTCTTTAATTGAGGATTACAAGAAAGCAGATCGTGAAATCATTTTTTTATTTTCATGAAAAATATATTTTTCATAAACGTATGAATATTCTAATCTTAAATCTACCTTAAAGTCAACTATCACGTTTAAGATATCATGTGTTTTAGAATTTGGAGGTTTATCACAATTTTATCATTAAAACATACCTCTAAAAATTTTAAAAAAATATATTTAAATTATTTTGAATCTTAACTTGTAAGTAAAAGAAACTATTTCACGTAGAACATAAACTATTTTAATTTTAACAACCACGGGAGAAGATAGAGATTGAGTAACATTTTTATGGGACCTGCTCAAACTTTTTCTTGTAAGTTGATATGCAGTTATCCTTAAAGATGCTCTTATGAGCTAGCTAGTCACCTAGTACTCCTACGTACACTCACCATTTAAATTTTATGTTAATTTTTATTTTATTCATGGCAAGGGATTAAGGGGGCACCAGAAGTACTTTGGTAAAGTGATTCTGCTTAACAGTTCCTTTTCATAAAAAAAAAAATCAAATTATTCTATTTAAAAAGTTTAGGCATTAAAAATGAATATTTTGAAATTGACTGAATATAAATGGAGATATGAGTTGGGTATGGATAAGACCGATGGATGTTCTTATAAGTGGATATGTATATAGATAGTAGCGTATGCAGAATATTATAAATACACTATATTTATCTCAATACACCTCATTCGTTAATTTAACTTTCGGTTTTTTCTCCTTCTTCTCCTTTTCTCTCTCTCTTTATTATACAAAAAAATGTGCAGAAAGTTTATGATGATGTGTAAACCATTGCCTTAAGAAAGAAGAGATTGTTACAGAAAATGAAGTAGAAGGCAGAAACATTATTTGGATAGTTTCCTTGAAAGCTCTGAGCGACATTGCTTTTCTAAAACAAAGAAGAAAGGGAGCTTTCCAACGACCAAAGATGGCGAAAAAGATTCCGAAGCAGTTCTTTCCCAACCATCTGGTTTCAAATAAAGCAAACCAAACTTCTAAAACTTCTCCTTTAATTGCACTTCTTTTCTGTTACATCGTCTTCTATCATTCATTTTCTTTAATTACCTCCATATATCAATGGGCTCCTCCTTTTTTCCCTCTAATTAAACTCTTATTTTACATGTGATTTATATGAATCTCTTTCTTATTTCTTTTGTGAGATGATGTCAAAGAAATAATAGAAAAGTTTTACTCATGGTTTTGTCAATTTTTTTTTTTTACTTTAACATTTTAGGTTATGTTCGATTACCCATTAAAACTCTTTTTAGGTATCGTGAATCTTTGAGACACAGTTTAAAAAGAAAAAAAAAAGATGATTCTTTATTTAAATATTTATTAAACTTTATTTCTCTATAATAGAAACGTAAATTATATATTATAGTTTGATAATATTTCTAATATTCGATTTTTAACATCTTCCTTATAAACTTATTAATATATTTTTTTAATATTATTTTAAAAAGTAAATTTTAGTTTAGAACTTAATCTAATAAAATTAACTTAAAGGTGAGATTTGCCTTTAATTATATATTATAATTTGTTTTAATTATATATTATAATTTGTTTGAGGTGAAATCTCCAACATATTTATTTTATGTTAATAAATTAATCTTTATTTATTAATGAATTGTTATTGGTATTTGATGTTTGATTTAAAATGTGTATTGGAAATTTTACACTAAAAAAGTATCATTAAATTTTAATATATAAATGAGCACACAACTTATTAAGTTATATTTGAAAAGAATTAAAAGAGTTATATAATATTTTTTCTTTAATTGTTACTGTATTGTTTTGTTTCTATTTCTTAATTTTTAATCACCTTTAATAAAAATTTGACGTATTTTTCGTTCTTCATGTATATGTCCATCTTTAATTAGGATTTATCATCAAAATATAAACATTTATCTTTTAATCATAATAACAATCCTAATCTTTATGAATATGAGAAAACATTTATCTTTTAATCATAATAACAATCCTAATCTTTATGAATATGAGAAAAGGAAGGTGAATTGGTAAGAATAATTCTCTTCCTGTTATAGGCTTTTCTTATTGAGAAAGAAAGTTGTGATGTGCGAGTGTTGCCTACTTCAAAGTCTTGACTAATTGGTTTTAATTCATTCTATTATATCTTCATGTGGCCAACTTGTTATACTTTTAATCAATAATCAAATGTTTGAGAAATGCAATTATCAAATTGATATTTAAATAAGCTATAGCCAAGTACTTTAGTTATATTGTTCATCAATTTAAGTTCTTTATCTTTCACTATGTTATATACTATTTAAAGTTTCTAAATTGATGTGAGACAGTAGATAAGAGATTATTTATGTGGTAATAAGTTGTATTCAAAGCTTAAGACTAAGAAAAGATAAAAATACAAATACAATATATAATATAACATTAGAGAAAATAGAAGATAAAACATGAAAAATATTTGTCGGCTTTAAAAAAATAAAATGTCTAAAAATTATTAGTTTTATTTAAAAATTATTATTTAGCTAGAAAATCTTAAACTTTGAATGAGATATCTGGTAGGTAGGTTCACCCATCTATACGCATCCACACACTCACCATCTCATCCACCTACACACGAATGCATACATCCACATACACATATATGCGCACACCCATACATGAGCATACACAACATGCATACTCACACATATACACTCACACATTAAAGTAAAAAATATTACAAATGAATACATTGAACAAATATTACAAATTAAAAAGACATATAACTCATGCTAAGGATACCTTGTGTTCACACCAAAGTCATTAAGTGTGTTATTTGGTAGGTAGGCCCACCCACCCCAACCATGCACCTACACACAAATGCACACATTCACACACACATATACAGGCACACCCGTACATAAGCACATCAACATACGCACAACATACATACTCATACAAACACACTACACATATATGCACACATCTACACACACGTTAAAGTAATAAAAAATATTACAAATGAATACGTTGAACAATTATAAAGACATTAAGTATGATATTCGATATGTAAGCCCACCTACCCATACGCATCAACGCATCTACCATGCATTACACACGAACACACACATCCACATACACATATACACGCACACCTATACACGAGCATACACACAACACACATATTATACACCCACACACATTAAAGTAAAAGAAATACTACAAATATTATAAATGAATATATTGAACAAATATTACAAATGAAAAAGGCACATAACTCATGCTGAGGACACCTTGTGTTCACACCAAGTATGACACACACACATATACGCACACTCGTACTTCAACATACGCACAACACACAGACACACCACACATATGCGCATACACCTACACACACGTTAGTGATTACATTGAACAAATATTACAAATGAAAAAGATATATAACTCATGTTGAGGACACCGAGTATTCGCACCAAATACATTGAGTGTGGTAATTGAATGGAGTAGATAGTAGGTGACACGATAGACCCAGATCTTGACTACCATATATTTTAGAGTGTCTTGTTATGCTAGAAAGAAAATCAGGAAGAACAAACTCTTTTGGATTGTCATACTTAAAATACTAAACCTGTTCCAAAAGAGTTTTAATCATTTGAAGTTTTTTTTATAACATTAAGTGATTCAAATTTTTAATAAATAATTAAAAATAACAACACCTATAAACAAAATGGTTGATAGAAATAACAGATAAAAATTAACTTATTAAAAGAATGACTAACATTATAATAGACATTTATGAGAGAAATAAATGCTGAAAAGTAACTTTTAATATCATATTAAAATAATAAAATTTAAGTTTAATTCAATCTTACAAAATTAATTTAGTAAGATAATATTTGTTTCCCTTATATATTATATTTTTTATATTTTGACTTTTATCTTTAATCAATACGTGATCTTAAACATATTCTAGAGTGTCTTACTATGCTAGAAAGAAAATCAGAGAGCAAACTCTTTTGTATTGTCAGACTTAAAATACTAAACCTGTTCCAAAATGAGTTTTAATCATTCGAAATTTTTTTTATAACATTAATTGATTCAAGTTTTTAATAAATAATTAAAAATAACAACATCGTTCAACTTGATGGAAATAAAATAAACTGACTTATTAAGAAAATATTAGCATTATAATAGACATTTATGATAGAAAACAAAAAAAAAAAAATATATATATATATATATATATATATATATATTGAAAAATAACTTTTAATACAGTATTAAAATGATAAAATTTAAATTTAATTTAATCTTACAAAATTAATTTAGTAAAATGATATTTATTTCACTTATATTATATTTTTTATATTTTGACTTTTATCTTTAATCAATACGTCTTCTTAAACATATTAATAAGAATCTTACGTAATATATAGCATGATGTTTTATTTAACACCGAATATACGTATAGAAGTATTTACATTTGTGAAGATCATAGTACTACCATAACAAGAAAAGAAGAAAATTATTTCTTTAGTGATTAAAACTAATAAGAACCCGAGCATATTGGAGTGTATAGGAACCATTAAAAAAAATTAGATTGTCGTTTAAAAGAAGCCTTGAAGTTAAACTATTTAAATTATAAAGTGTGATATTTTGAAATCTTAGATAAATTAAACCAATTAGATGGCAATAGCAAATAATTTAATAAATAAGTAAATGATATACGGGGAGAAAATAATAACAAATGCACCCTCACCACTAACTAAATGAGACACCAATTAACCACCATTATATTTGAAAATGAAAAGAAAAATTCACTTAGTGACAATTTACCTTGAAAACTCTGTTAAGAGTTTCTAGAGATTTAATGTTTTTAGTCGAACTAATATATATTGTTTATGTTACACATTTATTTATCCATATTAAATTAATATTATTGTAATGATTAAATTGATTTTTAAATTATAAAAATTAAAATAAAAATAAAAAATATTAAATTATAAATTAATTATCAAAAAATTACATTAGAACAAAACTTATTACAAAAATAAATCGTTTAGGAACGATGGCAACGCCAAAGCAAAAACTTTGGATGATTTTTTTTTTTTTTAAAAAAAACGTGATTGGAAACATGGAAAACCAGGAATCTTGCGATGATCTCTTCTAAGTTATGGTAAAAACAGAATTATGGAGAGTAAATTTTTGGAAATTTGGTAATTAAAAAAAAAAATTCTCACCAAGACTTGGATAAATTAATCCAACTTAAATACCCTGGGTTAAAAAATCATATTTCTTAACAAACTTTTTGTTAAGAAGCATAGTAGGCCGAAGAACATTGTAGCCCAATTTGTTGGACCAGAGCAAGAAAGATACAACTTACTGAGCTCAAACATGGAGCTATTCGTGAGCACCGTTTCAACTTTCAAGATAATCTTCATCGTCACTGTCACTTTAAAAATATTTAATATTTTCATAATTTATGAGATGTAGACAAGCACTTAAAATATTGTATATAATTTTAACTTACACGTGAAATTATATCACCATAATAATATTCTTTTTTGTTATTACTATTCAACCTCATACCAGTAAGTGATATTAACATAAGTTATGCAGAAAGTGGTGTAAATTTAATCTTCAGACAATAATATAATAGTAATTGAGTATAAAACAGTAGATTAGTGTTAATGTGGAGAATATACTTTGTGCGAGAACACAATCTTAGAATGCAGACATCACAGTGTTGACGAATATCTGAACCAAGATAATACTTAATAATAAAAAAAATCAGCAAATAATGATTATAATCCGAATTTCCATTTTTTTATTCGCTTAATTTACAATTTTATGTATATTCCGGTTAAGAACAGAGTTAGCATTGTCTTCTTCACTGTAACAGATCACGTTTACAGTTACAATCAGTGAGTTAATAACGTGTAAACACAAATTTGTTTGTAATTTATTAATGGTTACAGAGCATAAACACAAGAACTTTGTTTTGGTTTTTGAAAGTTATAATTTTTTGAGTAATATAAAAAGAGGGGTCACCCTCATCGTCAAAAGCCATTTTCACTTCTCTCTCTCACTCTCTCTCACTCACTCTCTCTGTGTCTGTCTGCTTCCCAACTTCTGATTGCTAGAAATACAGAGTCCCACACACAGTAGAAGAAGAAACAATCCCAACACATTCAGAGAGAGAGAGAGAAAGAGAATGACCCCAAGTGCAAACCACCACCCACATCCAAACGGCGAGCGAAGACAGTGGCCGCCGGCGGAAGCGGCGCCGGCGGCGGGAGCACATTCGTCTTACAACGGGTACAGACACTACCACCCGACGACGCCGGCTCGGTCGTCGTCGTCGGCGTCGTTCAAAGGGTGCTGCTGCTGTCTCTTCCTTCTATTCTCGTTCCTGGCGCTGCTGGTGCTGGCGGTGGTGCTGGTGATAATCCTGGCGGTGAAGCCGAAGAAGCCGCAGTTCGATCTGGAGCAGGTGGGGGTGCAATACATGGGCATCACACCCAATCCCCCCTCCACGGCCTCTCTCTCCCTCACCATTCGCCTCCTCTTCAACGCCAACAACCCCAACAAGGTTGGCATCCGATACAGCCAATCCAGCTTCACCGTCATGTACCGCGGCATCCCCCTCGGCAAAGCCACCGTCCCCGGCTTCTTCCAACAACCCCACAGCAACCGCCAGGTCATCGCCACCATCGCCGTCGATCGCGTCAATCTCCTCCAGGCCGACGCCGCCGACTTAATTCGCGACGCCTCCCTCAACGACCGCGTCGACCTCCGCGTCCTGGGCGACGTCGCCGCCAAGATCCGCGTCATGAACTTCGATTCCCCTGCCGTTCAGGTATCCCACTCACTCCCTTCTTCAATTTGCCTCTTTCCCAATTTAGGTCACCTCACATTTTCACTATTGATTAAACCTTCATCTTCTTCGCAATTTTCGTTTTCTTTTTCTTTTAAAGTGGAATTGAAGATTGTGGTTCTTTTTTCTTTACCTCTCTTTTTTTCTCCCTTCCCTCTTGCTAACATGCGCCGCTGTTACACTGCTCTACCGTTACTGTACCACGTTGTTGTCTGTGATAACCATGATATTAATGTTTGAAGACATTGGTATTGTTGAGTGTTTTTGTCTGAATTTGATCTTATCTTTATGAAGTGAGAAGGTAGACATCTGTTTTTTGCACCCTTGACTCACTTACCAACTCCCTGTCCTCTCGTCTCGTACTTTCTTCACATGTTTTCTTCAATTTTATTTTTCTTCTTTTGCATTGCTGGATCACATTCACTCATTTTTGGATACATCCTTCTGGATCTTCCTTTCCACTTTTGTGTTTCCACTGCATCCTTTGGTTTTTCGTTTTTTATTCCTCCCGACACAGACACATTGCCTCTGTTAAATCACTCCTTCTTTTCATCTCTGGATTTTTCTCTTCTCTCATCATTAATTAATAAAATTACCCTTTGCTTTTAAATGTTAAAACAATATTTATTACGTTTTTATTTTTGTTAAAAATTCACTTTAATTATTTACCTGGTAGTCCGTGAAATGGAGTTCGGGGTATCACTTTTTTCTATCTTGCCTTGCCCTTAATTGTAGGTTTCTGTCAAATGCCTTTTTTTTTTCACGCTCTTTAATGCATTTGTCTGAATAGCATGGCTAGACATTCCAATAACTCGAGCGCATCACTGTTGTACTGGTAGAAATTTTGTGTGTTTGATGGGCATAACAATGGAGAGATTCTTAATTTCGAGGACTATAATATTATTTAAATGTACTAGGATTGGATTATGATGGGAATTATGAATATAAAAACTGTGGAATTTGGGGGTTATGACTCAGCTTTAGCGAAGAACGAATGATTAGAAAGTGGAAAGAAAATGGTAAAATTGGAAGGTCCCACCAGTGTTGAATCGGGTCGCTGGATTGGTAGTCCCGGCTACCAACTACTACACGACGGTGTCAACACCAACTGAAGCTCAATAATGTTCATTATGGTGTTTGTCCTTAGTACCCTTTTTCTCTCCAAAAAAAAATTCTCTATTTTTTTCTTAAAAAAGAAAACTTAATGGGGAGGACTACTTTTTCTTGGGGTGGGGTGAGGTTCATCTCACCTTGGGTGATGCAATTAGATGTCAGATTAACTAACTGTGCAAGTTTTGTCATGCCCTATTCCAACTTTACAATTTAAAGTTAGAATAGACTAAAAATGAAGCTTACAAATGTGAAATGTCAAACACTACTTTAATTTTCTTTCAAGGCCAAGAAAAGTCTTTACCATGTGACTATCCTGTTTCTGCGGTGCGGCACATGGGGTGGAAGTGCGCTCATTCTTCTTCTCTGTTCACATTATCCAAATTTTCTGTTGTAATTGTTCCTCTCTTTTCGTTGTTGTAGAGTAATATATTTTTCATGAACTTGTTTTACTTTTACCATTAGATTAACGACAACTCAATTACACAGGTTTCGGTGGATTGTGCTATTGTGATCAGTCCAAGAAAGCAATCTCTGTCTTACAAGCAGTGTGGATTCGATGGATTGACTGTTTGAGGATACCATTCTCGTTGGCAGTGTCAACATCCTTATCTTCCACGCAGTTTCTCACCCCATCCTCGTTTGTTCGAGTAATTTAAGGAAGAAATGAGGAGGGAAAGGAGTGGGGGAAAATTTGGGTGGGGGTGTTAGAGGGACTTTAGAATGGTCACCACAAATTGTTAATCTGGAAAGTGGAGGGAACAGGTTTTGGAAAATATATGGCATTAGGGCATTTAACATTTTTCTCACAGAATTTTGCAGAATTCTTTTGAATAGGTTACTTCACTTGGAAGACAAAAATCTGCGGAACAACGTGTAAACTGTAAAGTACATCCAATGAGTGGGTGAGGTATCCTTCCTGATGGGCTTTTCTTAATTTGCTCCTTCTCTCCTCTTTTCAACCTTTTTCTCCCTCAGCTTTTTTTTGCTTTTGGAAAGTGCTTCAAAGTTTTGCTCATTTCATTATTTATTCAAATTTCATGTAAGGAGATCTGTTATATGGTAGTTGTTTTGATTTTTTCGGCTCTAAAATTTAAAGCGAACACCACGAGCCGTCTGAGGGAAGAAAATAATTTTGGTGATGTCTTCCATTCGCGGATTTTGGGTATTATGAGAATGCGTCAACCTATAAAGCTACTTCTATTTTCGCTAATTTGGTTAGCACTTGAGTAATTGTAATTATGACATACTCCATATAACTTAGAAGTAGGTGCATTTATATCTAAGCTTAGATCACTCAGATAACTTAGTTACTCGTGCAGTGTTGAATGGAATTAATTTGTAGTTATTAGATACATTCTTATAATATTGAAAGGAGTGGATAATTAATTGGCATAATTAAACTATTCCAATTTTTATGAGCATCCTACAAAATCGTTAAGTTACTTAATTTTTCGGATCTTTATAAATCCATCCTATTATATGGTCAAGCTTGGACATAAATACGTTCAGTACATTCTACTTGCCCTTGATCCATATAAGACTAAAACACCAAAATCACCCAAATAAACAATATTCATGTAATAAAGAAAACCAGAATTTTGTAGACTAAGACTAACACCTGACCTTTTTAATTTGTAAGCATGTTTCACTGCTACTAAAAAAATTAATGCTGTCCATTTTCAAGAGTTAATTGAGTTCATAGGTTGATTAACTTACTTCATCGATTGTGCTAAAAACACTTATTACATCGACTAAATAATTCACTTATATTTTTATAATCAAATTATTCAATTAAATAAATTTTTATGAATAAAACATTATTTTATCCAACATTTTTAATATTTAAACCCAATTACTTATCTCCAAATTCATTCATACAATCTAAATTACACCGGGTTTAAAATCAAGATACATAAAGTGTTTAGTTAATTAAAGTTCTTGCATTTATAGTTACATTTTTCTATATCCATTAATGTTTTATAATTACTATATATATGTATGTATGCCACAGAGTATTTAATAAATATAAAATATTATTGTATTTAAGCCAAATATTCGTTTTTATACATCTCATTTCTTGTAATAAAATAATGTTACAATAATTTTTAAATAAAAGTATAACTGAAAACATAAATAAAAACGTCAATATTTTCAAATTATAAAAGAAAAACATGTAGAACGAAAGTAATATTTATATAGATGATTAATATATATATATATATATATATATATATTTATTTTTCTTTTTTTTTCTTTTTCTTTTTTTACAATTATTCGGTAATTTTGCCCAACTACGAGACCAGCCTATGGCAACGTAATCCCGCCCACCCGGTATTTTTTTCATATTGGGCCCTATGGGCCTCCCATACAATCACCCAATACTTCGTTGGCACTGCCACGGATACAAATTTGAGTAAGAACGACGTCGTTACCATAGAGTATATATAGGTCTTGGCCGGAGGAACAGAAGCTGGTTTGAGCTCTTCAATCTTCATTCTCATCGCATCTAATTGAGGTATGGCTCCGCTAATGCCGTGTTTGGTTGCGTAAGAGAGTTATTAACTGGCCATTTTATTTGAATTTCGAGGTTAGCGTTTAGTTGGAGATTTTGAGTTTTGCTGCTACAGGGATTTGATCGGAGAGGAGAGTGATGGATTTCTCTTCGGTAAAAGCTACGTTGGATTCGAAGTCGTACGATAAAGTTGCGGATGTATGCGATAACCTAATGCTTCAGGTAGCTGTCTATTTGATTCTTGTTCCTTTTCCCCTTTCATTAGGGTTTTTGGCTCACTTCAAATTCACGAATCCTCACTCAGGTTGCAGCCGATGGCATTGCTTACCAGGACGATTGGCCCTACGCCATTCACCTCCTCTCTCACTATTACGTTCACGACATGTATCTATCTTTCGATTCTCTTCTCGTTTGCGCGCTCTACATTACTGTACATTTCAATGAAATGGCTATTACTTTACTCACATGTTGCTACTGAAATAAATAATTCCTGTTTTGCAATTGATTCTTCTAATACGCTATCTCAATTTGGAAGTGTTGTTGTGGTTTTGCAGTAACAGTGCGCGCTTTCTTTGGAAAACAATACCTTCCTCAATCAAAGAGAGCCAGCCTGAAGTCACCGCGGTTTGGAAAATCGGTCAGAAGCTCTGGTTACGTGACTATGCCGGAGTGCACGAGGCAATCCGTGGCTTTGATTGGAGTCAGGATCTCCAAGCCCTAGTCGCTGCATTTTCAGGCAAGACATTAAAGAAACTGTTGTACTGTATATCTTGGCTATAATTAATGCACGATTCAACTCACTTTGTCACTTTGAATGTCTTCTAAACAATCCAACTGTATATATGTCAATTCTGTTGAACTTCTGAAGCGAAAGCTGTTATCCGAGATCCTTGCTTCATCAAAATGTTGTTCTCACTTTTATTATAAGTCGTTACATGTAACTTTTATTGAATGTTAATTATATAGACTTTATGTTATACTTTCTGGGTCGGGAAATTGGTGAAGGGTGTATGTGTGGATCGATTAATTTGTTTAAAGTATTATTGGTTTTAAGTAACACTATACAGTGTTATTTTTGTTGTGATTGCCTTAATGGATGAAAGCAATGGCACCTTATAATTAGTTTGATGAGAACAGAATGTGTTAGAGTTCAAACCTCGAAGAATTAAAAATATGTTTTGGTTGGACTTTTCTTTCCCCTAGATATATAACAGGAAAAGTTTTAGATGAAAGTTGTAATTTCTTGGGCTAACATGTCTGAAGATAGAGGTTCTAGGGATATTGCATAAAAGTAGTAATGTAGTAAAGTGTTGTGCTCCTTCCAAAGTAACTTATGCGTTGTTTGATTAAATATGCTTCTTAGTTTTATATCGCTTTCCAAATAGCTTGAGTTCACAATAAGTCTTGTGCACCTTTATCTGGTGTTTAGTACGATGAAAATGTTAACACCGATAGACTTTTCCAGAACTTTACACTAAGGAGATGTTTCAGCTGCTTCTCTCTGCTTATTCAACAATAAGCATTAAAGACGCTGCTTTATTTCTGGGAATGAATGAGGATGATGCTACAAATTGTAAGTATTTTCACTATCCTAGAAGCCTTAGAAATTGGATATTGATTATATTTTGTACTTGGGCTGTCGCCACCCTCTCTTTCTTATTATTGTTGACATTTTTGGTTGTATTATTTAGACGTACTACAGCAAGGCTGGACTGTCGACCCTGCCTCTCAGATGCTTATTGTGAAGAAGCAACCTGTTGTGACCGAGCAGAAACTTGATCATAGTAAATTACAGCGATTGACAGAATATGTTTTCCATCTTGAGCATTGAAGCTTTTAGTTATGAAGAATTAGATGTTTTATTCTATAAGAAATTCTTCTCAAATTGATCAATCAAACATTCTATGTTCTTGAAAGTGAATGTATACTGTTGATAATTTTGTAGCCAACCTGTATGTGTTCGAACTTCAGCACCGATTGGTGAAGTTCACGTCTCACTTGGTAGTTATTCGACACGCCTCTCTGAGTCTCATGACAGTGGAACGGTTGTAACTTTGCATAATAGACTTGTTTTGGGGAGAAATGTCCGTCTGTATATTCTGGGTATACTGAATATTTGGATATTTTTCTTAATCTATTGTTTGTACGACACCGTCCGAATTAGATTGTTTATAGATATTAATTCAACGTACCGCCACTGCTACGGTTTGATGTGGGGGATTTTGTTGTGTACATTCACTGTGCGATAAACCACAAGATATCGTTGATTAAGGTTAAAACAGATTGTCTGAAATACCTAGTTTTTGTATACTGAAGTCATAAATTTATTTAAAATAGTTAATCTTTATTTTAATTAATTGTTAGAAGATAAAATAAAAAATTAAACCTAAATTTTATCATGTTTTCTGAACTGTTTGTCATGAAAATCTTATTTTCCTGGTTAGTATGATCATTTTGGAATATAATTTAAATTACTATAGACAAAGCAATATTAATATGGATTATTTTTATCTATTAGTTGGATTATAAATTTTAGAAAGTAATCTCACATTCTTTAAGTCATTATAGTTGGATTTTGGATTCTAGTATAACAATGGAAATGGAAGTTGCCATATCTGTTATCAACTCGACTTTCTTGCATAGAATGTGTCGCAGTAACGCCCTTTTTTGTTAGAATAGAAACAGACTAATTTGGTAATGATCCAATATTAGTGTTGCCCTCCCTAGCAATAAACTAGAAACTTGTGTTTGGCATAGGAGTTCATGGGATGTTGTGGATTTCTTCACTTGTAAGTTAATCATCTTCGAGAAGCATGTAGTGTCCCTAGAGCAGTTAAAACATATTTTGACCTACTATGTCGCGTCCTACTGTTTTAACGTTATTGAACTTCCAACGTAGAGTATCATGAAAGCGTGATATGGAGAAATTCCAGAATAGAATACCGCTCACATAATATATACAAACTATTTAATCTTCTGAATATTGCAGTGCTCAGACATAATACAACAGTGATGTCTGTGTCTGCAAATTTGTGAAAGGTTCTCACAGGCCAAACAAACTTGGAAGCATTCTAGAAGTATCTAGCATTATGTACACTTGTCCTCAGCCGAGCTTGTAGCGTTATATAAATCTTGAACGTAGCGGTACCTGTTGTTTCTTCTCCTTAAGCTTTCATCTTCTTCTATTTCTGCCAACACATCCTCTACTGCATCACTAATATCATCTTCATCGTTGCTCTTTTGCCATTTCCATTCCACGCTTTCGCTGCTGTTGAAGCTACGTCCATCTTCCTGCAACTGAGTGCTGCTAGAATCTGCGATGCTGTTGCTAAGCTGTATGAGCTGCCTCGCCATCTCAATCTCCGTTTGGGTGAACACACCAGGTTTTTTTCGCTTCTGATCATTCTTTTTATTTTCGCATGCCATTGAGAGAGAGAGAAATAACGGTGAATCAAAACAAAACCAGACATCATTTTATAGGCTTTAAAACTGTTATTTATTGCTTACTAAATATACATACGTGTTAACATTTTTCCTTTTCCCTATTTAATCTTTTTCATTAGTTTTTTCCTCTTTTTGCTTCTGTGTTTTTGTTATAATCTTTATTACTACTATTCAATTAATGTCGACACCATCATGCTTCTTTCATTCTTCCTTTTTTGGAGTCACTATCATCATTTCCTCATCATGCTTTCTATATTTAAACCACACGTTTACGCGTTTGGTTGTAAACATGCTTCTTCAAGTTACTCACTCCTTCATTCATAAGGATTTTGATTTATTCTGTTCCTTCCTCAGAAAGGAGACCGAATTGGAGGTTCAGAATATCACTCACTCTAACATAAACCATTTCTGTTTTCAACCTCCGATAAAAAAAAAGTTAAAAATGATTTGTTTTCTCTTTTAAATGATTTCTTCGGTAAGAAATTTGTTGTCTTCAACACGTCTTTTTTTTTATAAGTAGTACCGAATCGGTTTGACCCATGAAAAAGGGCGAGCATACACAAATAATAACCCTATTCATAAATTTAATATATATATAGCATTATTATTTTAATGACAACTACAGAAAAAAAAATATTTTTTGTTTACTTGGTTTGAAAGGAAAATTAAAAGTATAATAATATAACAGTATTAAATAATTTTAACATTACTTTACTATAATAGTAGCCCGTGGATAAGTTTATTATTTGTCAAACTTTTCTCTTAGAAAATTAAAATTGTACGTGCATTCTACGTAGCAATTGTTCTAACGAAGAAGCAAAAATTATAACATGATTCTGTGTGGAAGAATTCAGAATGTTGACCCTCCATTCAACTTATTGAATACACAATACATTCCTATCCTAACAATTTCTTCCCAGCGATCAAAATCTAATCTCTATTATATGATGAAACGAAGATGTGATATTCAAGAAAGCGTCTTTGGTAACATGAAATTACAAAAATATTATAGAGATAATGTATGATTTTACGTGTACATAATAGGTAAAGCTTCTTGGAATGTTTTGGACAACAGAGACACACCTTGTCAGTCAAACTGTTGTCCTAAATATACACAAAAGGGGACAATATTACCATTAATTATTTAATAGTTAATTAATTATTTTATTGATTATTATTATTACTATTAACTTTATAAATAATTTTGTCTCAATATTTCACTTTTATGATTTCGTTTTGATAGCATAACAGTTATTAATATATAACAACACTTTCCATGTTAATTAGTGTGTATTTCATTAAGGTCTTGATCTCACATAATTATTTTCATGTATTTTGTGATAATTTCTTAATCATAGAAGTAATATTTTTTTCATTAATTAATTGTGATTTCAACATATAATAACTTTTGCAATATGATTTGAACTCTTAGATATTCTTGCTTTTCTATGATTTCTGTAATTTTCCTCTACAAAAGTTTCTTTAATTTTGACAGAAAAAAAATGGTGATATTTTCTTAAATTTGCGTGTAAAAGTGTTTATTTTACATTCTTACCCAAATTTAGTTTTAATTTTTCTTGAATTTCTTAACAAATTGTATATAGTTTTTTTATTAAACGTCAGATGGGATAAAAGCATAAATAATGGTGGGAAGTGTTACACAGTTAACTATTTGGCATTTCCTATGTATTTTAGAGTAAGTTACTCTAATATTTCATAAGGTTTTCTCAAATTACACTTATATTTTGTATCATTACCTTTGGGATGCATGTTTAATTTTTTTAAAACTTAAGGAGGTGTGTGTAATATAAAAAGTGGAATAATGCGATATTTTAAAAACAAAAGAGGTTAGTGTAAAACTTCAGGGAATAAAAAGACCTTAATAATATGAGATGTACTGAAACAAACAAATGCAACGTCTAATATATAAATAGATAATATACTATATCGATAAGAGAAAATGCGTTCGCAAACAACACGTCAAATTCCGGCTAGAAGTGAAAAAATTAATTGTGTAATTCATAAAATATATTTAGATGATATAATCTAAAAATGAATTTTGAATTACACAATTTAAAATATTTAATAATATTAAAAAAAATTAAATTGTATAATCTAAAATATAATATCTAAATTTTTAATTTCTGAATTGCGTAATCTTTAATGTTGAACAACATTGAGAATAAATAATTATAAAATTTAGAATTAAAAGAAATTCAATATCCAATCTCTTAACTTTCGATTCAAAAAGTTTTTTTAGTCAAAAATCTCATCGAAGAAGGAATATTTTTGACAATTTATATATGTATTGAGGTGTTAGAAAAAATTATGGAGATGTAAAAAGAAACAGGCAAAGCCCATTTGGCCTCTGGAGTCATTTCGGCCCAACCCATGTGAGTGAGGTTTAAATGAGTTCCATTTGACGGGTTTATTACTTATTATACCACATTATTTATTGTTTTATTTTATTTGGTGTGTATACAAGGACATTATAATTGATGGAGAATTAAAGAAAATGAGGGAGCAAGCAAGTGTAAGTAACAGCAACAAATCAAGTTTTTGTTAATTTCAAAAATCAAAATGGCCACAGAAACAAAAAAAGAAACTTAACTTGCATGCAGTGTCAGTATCACTCACGCTGAATGGCACTGCATGTCAGACTCTTCCAACCCTACGTCTATAGTCAGACACTTTCTCATTCCTTCTAATGCTTCAGGCGCCGGACCTGAAGCCAAAGCGTCGGAATATTCCTCCGGCGGCTGTGATATTACCGAATAAGGAGATCTCGGAGTCGAACCTGCCGGAGGATAAACTCTCCAATCAGGTTCCTCCTCCGAAGAATCAACCGGAGGAACGTGCAACGGAGGGAAATTCATAACCGGAGCAAGAACTGGTTGGTTCGCCGGCGAGTTAGGACTGCTTCCTGGAGAGAAGAACCAGCGATCTACGGAACGAATCTGAGGAACCACCGGCGCCGGCGAAGGCGAAGGATAATCGTCGGACCGGAGTCTGAGAATTCCGGCAAGGCCGTGAACGGCGACGTAGCGGCCGTAAAAGAGGCCGGGGAATGCAACTTCGACGCCGCCGACTGCGATGGCGGAGGGATTGGGACGCGTAAGTTGGAGAAGGCGCTGAGGGAGGAGCGTGGGAAGCGTGTAACCGTCCGGGAGGAGGCGGAGGAGGGCGAGGGAGAGGCGGCGAGGGACGACGTGGAAACGGAGCGTGTCGGTGTAAGTGGAGGCCGTCTGAGTCATGTCGAGGGCGAAGAGGGAAGCGTCGGTGGGAGCGAATAAGGTGAAGGCGCGTGAGGTGGTGGCGTTATCGTTCTGCAGAGAGAGAATGTCGATTTGTAGATCAGAGGTGACGATTGCGTTGCAGAAGAGGTCGTAGCCTCTGGCCCGTACGGTGCTGAGCATGGAATCAAACTCTCTTTTGGTTACGCAGCTCACGCTAACGGCGTTCATCAACATCGCTACTACGATGCACCTCACCCACACTCCACCCATTCTCCTCCACATTTTCAAGACCACTCTTCTTCTTTTCGCGCCTTTTTCTTTCAAAATATTACTTCTACCGTTATCTTGTACTTTTCGCCTTTTATTGCCAATTTCCCACTCTCTTTCTTCCCCTTTTCTTCCTGGGCCTGTATGGGCCCTTTAAACAGCTCCCGCGAACCACTCTCTTCCTGGGCCTTCTACCCACTTCAAAATCATTCTTTTAAGAAAATACACCATGGACTATTGCTTTCTGTAGCCCACATTTGCTTCCTGCACCCCATTAAAATATTTGAATAGACATTTATAGCCTTGTTAATGAAAACAAAAGAGGTTAGGGTATTTTGAAAAATATTTTCCGGAAGAAATTGGGTTGTGGGGGTGTGAAATCTATTACGAAAAATGTTTTTCATAAGAAATTTTTGTATTATGAAAAATGTTTTCCATAACAGAGTTTGTATTATGAAAAACATTTTTCATAAGAGGTTTTTGTATCATGAAAAACTTTTTTCGTAAAAGGTTTTTGTATTATGGAAAACATTTTTCGTAAGAGAGTTTTATTTGAAAAATGTTTTTGGTAAGAGGTTTTTATATTATGGAAAAAAAATTTTGTAAGAGGTTTTTGTATTATGAAAAAAATGTCTGTAAGAGGTTTTTGTATTATAGAAAATGTTTTTGGTAAGATAATTTTGTATTACGAAAAATGTTTTTGGAAAGAGGTTTTTGTATTATGAAAAAAAAAATTGTAAGATGGGTTTTGTATTATGGAAAACGTTTTTCGTAAGAGGGTTTGGTATTATTGAAACTTTTTCTCTTACGAAAAACCTTCTTCGTAAGTCACTTTCTCACTTCCAACACCATTACGAAAATGTTTTCTCATAAGCATTTTTCCCACCCCTGCACCACTACGGAAATGATTTTCCATAAGACAATTTCCCAATCCCGTAACCTCTTATGAATTTCGTTTCCAACCTATTTCAGTAATCTCTCTGCACCTCTACAACAGCCATTAAAAGCATCCAAACATAAATCCACTTATTTCAAAATGCTCTCAGACAACCTTCTCTTCCATCATCAATGTCCGCCACTGTCGCTGTCGTCGGAAAATACAATTGCAACAATTTCACCTTTTCCATTTTTGGCAAGGGTAATGGTAGTATATTATATGAATGATGGGGTGCAAGAAGCAATTGGGGTGCATGAAGCAATTGCCTACACCATGTTACTTCATTTTTCATTTTATTTTTTCATCTCACAACCGATTACATTAAAAATTAACTCAAATGGATTAAAAAAAATTTTCAAAAATCAATTATCTTTGTAACTATTTAGATTGAAGTGAAACGAAGCCAAGATGTATTTGACTTTTATGTTTTATTCAAAATACAGTTTTTCTAAATACAATTTTTTTTAAATATCTTAACAAATAAAAACAATTTTCGAATAAGAAATGGATTAGTGAAATGAAATAGGTCATACAAGACCCTTAATATTTGTATCTATGCAATACACAAATATGTATTATTCTATTTTGTGATTTTTTTTAGAATATTAATGATAGCACTTGAGTTATTATAAATTTACTAACACGTGGTTGACTTATATAATATATATTTTATTTTTATAGATACGATTTTTTTTGTTTTAATTTATATATAAAAAACTGATTTAAGAATTAATCATATTACAATATGACCATTTCTCCTTGAAACATCTCATAAAGGTACTTGTAATCTCAAATAAAAATTATTACAGAAAGAGTGTTTAAGTTTCCTTATCTATTAAGCTGAAATTATTGTGGCTTTTAAAAAAAATTAAACAAGCTTTTGGAATAATTCATACTTTTTATTTATTTTACTTACTCTATCATAAATATTTGAAATTTTTATCCGCTATTTATTCGTCCTTTTAATAAGTTTTACAATATATTAATTAACTAAAGGGATAGTGTACATGCATATTAAACATTTGCCTGGTAAAGGTTTATTTAGTACAATTATTTTACGAAGTATTTAATCAAAAAGTTTATTTTGTTAGGTCTGTTTTGGAAATATTCATTGAGGAGATTTAATACATTTGTGTCAAAATTTACATAATCAATTAACATAATTTCTAATTTAAATTTTAAGATAATAAATTTATAACTTTTTTAATGTTCAACATTTTCATTTTTATTCTTAAGGTGAAATTTAAATTTATACCTAAATTCCTGACATATTAATATAAATAAATTCTTATACATATCAATCCAAACAAATTCTTATCATGTATTACTAAGTTATCGTCTGCAGAAACATTTTTAATTGTTTGTCACCTCATGAGTGTAAGAAGGTAGGTGTGGTTGGACACAAAATCATTTAATTTCTAAAAATAATAAATTATTTTTCCTATAGTGAGGTGAAGTACGATCCTTCCACCATATGTCAAGAAGCTAACTTGCCTTTATATGTTCCAGTTTGATTATCTTACTGCAACTTGTTATTTCTTAAGTGCAAAACTTGTATTAATATTTTATTTTATCATTAGATAATTGACCCAAATATAAATTATTAACTTGATTAATAAATTAGTGATATTATAAAACCATTTTCTTAGTTTCTTATAGTATCTCTATCAAGATAACCATTCTAACACATAGTTTGAAAAATAGTCTAAATTAAATTATTATAACTTGATTAATAAACTGTTAATACCCATTTCTATGTTTTCGAAAACGCTAGAGATGTAAAACTTAATAGGAAATCTAAAAATTCTGTTTATAATAAAAACACTTATATCGATTTTATTCATTTTATATTAAACAACATGTAATGATTGATTGTGTTAAGTTCAATTCACATTTGATGTTTATGAAACAAAAACATCTTCAGAGACTATATTTTTATAGCCATTTATGTTACAAGAGCCTTTAGAATTTCAGTTTTCTAAAAGTATTTTTTCTGGCATATTAAGTTAGAGTTTTATATTCCAAAAAAAAGTTAGAATTTTATATCTTTCATATCTTTGATGATGATTTTTTTCTTATTTATACAGTCAAATGTTAAACTTCAAGTTTAATAAGTTTTATTACCGTAAAACACACGATAACATATATTTTTACAGTAATTGGTTAAGGTTAACTTACGGAAAAATATATTTTATTTTAGTATTAGATAATTAATTCATGAATTTTTTAAATAGCTTTTTTTTACTATTTTAAGAAAAAATAATTTATATGTAATTCAATCTCATAAAATCAATGATATTTATACTCTCTCTATATATAATTCGTTATCATCCATTAATATTATAAAAACTTTTTTTTTTCTGGAACACTGGTAACCTAGTTATTCCATCGCCTATGGATATAAATATTAGAGATAAAATACAACACATGTTGATAATTAATTGAAAATAAATCTTATATTATATATAGTTTCAAAACACAACATAACGAAAATACGAATTGCAAATAGGATCCGCAAAATGAAAAGAAAAATACTTATTGTCGATATCTTATATAAGGGTAAAAGAGTATATAAAAATTAATAAAGTTAAAGTTTAATAAATAATTTAAATATAAAAAGAGGAATGGATGTAAAAGGTTGAAGTATAAATTAAAGTTTTTTAAGAAAATGTTATTTAAAAAGTGTTTTAATACATTTACAAGTTAACGTATAATTTTATGGCTATACATCATGCTATACTACAAGTTAATAGTTTATATAGGTGTAAACCCATGTAGCCCACAAGTTTCTGCAAAAGTATAGTGTTCATAAATTAAAAGCATAGCATAGTAGATGTAGGGGTAGGTGCACATATAAAAATGAAAACTCAGGTATATTCTGTAACTGAAAGAAGCTTTTTGACATAAAGTTCACATGGAGCCATCAATATTAGAGCTCAGCTTTCATGTGTTTCACATTAATTGCGCATTAATTTAAGACACCACACAACTAATCATCAATTCCTATATCAATCTATAGCATACCAATTGATACCAAAAACCAAAAACAAGAGTCTTGAATTATTATTTTTTAATCATATTATATAAAATATTATAAATTTTTACCCATAATTAATTATAATTTGTGTAATAAAATCAGTCTTTTAAATATGTTTTTCATCCCGTTAAACTAACATCTTATTTTAAAAGAGTTAAATTAAATTTTAATTGATTAATGTATTTTGTCATATAAAATACAAAATTATCATGTTTTTTTGCTGTAGTGGTAGACTTACTTGATTAAATTTTAATTGGTCTCTTGGTTTAATTTTTATTTGTATAAAAGTGTAACAAATTTTCTTAAGATTTTGAAAGTCTTTTCTTTTTAATTTTTTTCTCATATTATAAATCTTGCTTTTACCTATCAAATCTTGTAAAATTGAAATCTTATTCTTAATATATCGTGTTAAGGTGGTAAAATATATTTTTAATATATTTTAATTCAATCAAGTACACTTTATTAACCTATGTCACATGACAATTATATAATCTATAATAATTTTCTTTAGAATAATTGTTTCGGTTGAAAATAAAATTCATCTTAATTCTAATTATTAGATCCAACGTTTACTACTAAATAAAATTAAAAATTATAGTTATTAATAAAAACGTAACTTTTTTTTTAAGAATTTAATAGTTCAAACATTATCAACTTTTTAAAATTCAAGTCATTTAACTTTCGTCACCGGAAGACAAGTGATATTTTTTAGAAAAATATTAATTTGATGTCATTATTTATATTATATTTTTATTTGATATTTTATTTTGTTAATAAAATATTATATATAAATAAAATAATAATATATATTAGTATTAAATAGTATAAAAATGGAGTGGTGTGAAAATATGATAACCTTATCTTTTAAAACGTTTTTTTTAAGTACTTTCACCTCACTGTAGTTTTTTTTACAGATATCCAAAAGAAATCTCTTTAAAAAACATATTTATTTATTTTGTGAGGAATAAACCTTCTAAAAGCGCGTTGTCTGAAGGGAATGGAACTAAGAAAAAGAAGTAACGAGAAAAGAGTAAAAGAAGGAGGGCAAATTCGCATTATTGATTCAGCTTTTGGCAGCTACTGGCTATCAAAACGCATTTACATTGTTCATCTACTTTGAATCCACTTTTCATCGACAAAAATGATATTTTCTTTTTTTCCTTTTTACTTGAACGTGACATTCTACTACCAATTGAAGGCATTCCTCGTAAAAAATAATAGTAGAATATTAGTTCTTCTCTGCCGACTCTCTTCTTCTCCACCAATCATTTTTTCACTTCTCAAATCTCTCGAAGATTTCAGCAATCAATAACTTAATTCCACACGAATCTTTTGTGCTGTCCATGATCCATCTTTTCTTCAAAACTATTTTCTCAAAACAAACCTCATTCTTCCACCAATCATACCAAACGCTGTCTTTCCGCTAATAACACTTCCACCAACTACTCCATTATTACACTTCAAATTTTAAAAATTCATTATTACCATCATAAATAAAAATCAAAAGCATTTTTTTCTTTTGTTGACTAATAGTTAACACTTTTTTGTTTTAGGAAATACGCCTGCATTTTCTTTTTATTTTGTAGTATGAAAAAGGTATATTATTTAATATATTTGTAATTGTTTTTTGACCTTATTACATGACGTGTTGTAGTAAAAGGGAATTTTCTTTCTTTTGTCAGAGTGAAATTTATTTTGTATGAGGTGTAAACACGGATCTGAAATGGTTTCAAGTGTGTATTTTTACTTATTAATTAATTAATTAATTAATTAATTAATTTAATTTATTGAATTTGAAACTGAACTGTTTTGAAACCTGGGAGGGGCAAAAGTGGAAATTGGAGAGTAATATTAATGGTTACATGTATGGGAGTTAAGGTTGTAGCAGGATTTAGCGTAAGAGAATTTAGTTGTGGCGTGTTGGGGGAAGTGAAGAGAGAGTTTGGTAATAGGAAAAGGTTAATTATTTATTCCCTATTATATTTTCTATTCTCTATAATAAATAACTAACACAAAGCTCAGGAATCAGAAGAGGACATGGCATCGTCGAAGGTGGTGGTGACGACGAATCCCGATGTGGGATCTCAGAGTTCGATTTCGAGCCAGGTATGGGACGAGGTGGTCGGGGGCACGCAGTCTCAGGACATGGCAATCAGCATCCACGATTTGTTGTTGAACTCCGTTCCCAGAAACGACGCTGCGCCCTCTCACGGAGGAAGGGGAAAGAGAAAGGCCGTGGAGGAAGCCGTCATGGATAGGGCCACTCTTCAGAAACAGAGAAGGATGATCAAAAACAGAGAATCTGCCGCTAGGTCCAGGGAACGAAAACAGGTTTTGTTTCTATTCCTTTTTTTTGTTCAATTTATTTTATTTTTGAATTTGAAACGTGTTCGGCGAGTGATGACGATGATTATGATGATGTGTGTTGTTTCCAGGCTTATACAGTTGAGTTAGAATCTTTGGTTACAATTCTCGAGGAGGAGAATGCTCGATTGTTAAAGGAAGAGGTTTGTTTCTTCACACCTCGTCTTCTTTTTTATTAATTTATTATTATGTCTCTTGTTACTTTTTGCTAACCCAAAAAAATGTTTAAATTTATTTATATTGTCCAAATTCACTCCATTCAAGCGTAAACTTTAAACTTTAACCCCAGTGGTTGGTAAGGAAAAATCGTATTTTTCGGTTGATTCTTTCTGGTGTGAAAATCTGGCTTTTCGTGGTTGATTCTTTCTGGAGATTTGGGTTTTTTCGGTTTAAATATGATTTATGTGTTTATGAAATATTGGGTATTGTTATATGCAGGCTGATAGGAGAAGGCAGAGGTTCAATCAGGTATGTACAGTATCCACTTCCCTTCTTTTTCAACCTGGGTGATGTAACTTGCTTGGCACAATTCTTGAATACGTCTAGAAAAGAAGTCAACTTTCATTTATTTGCTTTTATAACTGTGACGTTTTTTCTCAACATTGTATCTTCGATTTAAACAACTACAGTGTAATAATGTCCACAGAGAAGTCAATTTATGTTCACGTTTGAACTGCCTTTCAAACATGTGGGTTAGGTTTGATCAGCGTACAGCATATAATTGTGGTGGAAAAGTGGAGGATACAATCCACCTATCCATATAGTTGCAGTGGTTAGGTTAGGTTAGACTTAATCTCAGTTTCTGCTTTCTTGTGGGATCTGTTGCTTTCTTACTGGTCTTTCAAGTCATCCTGATGAACTACCACTTCTTTATTGGCTGATTCATTCAGATCATACAGTCTTTGTGCCCACTAATTTCTTGCCTACCATTCTTGAAGGATTATTCAGTCTCACTAGCATAACACTTTTGATATAATCTTGAATCACATTCACTTGTGCCATGTGTCAGTCATCCACTAATCCTTGGAATTAGTTGGAAGGATCAGATCAGGAGTAATATTTTTGTTTCTAGACTTTAGAGAGTGATGTGAAATCCCTCTTTTCTTACTATTGTACAATGGCTTCCATAGGTAATGGTTGGGCAACAAACCCATCTAAGGGTATAAATACCTTTTAAGTGGTTTCTGCTGTCTGTTAATGTGATCCTTTTACTTTGTCTGCAGCTCATGGAGTGCCTTATTCCAGTTGAGGAGAAGAGTAAACCAAGAAGAATGCTTCGGAGAGTGAATTCAGCTCAGTGGTGATGTAATATGTTGCTAGTCCTAAAGGACTAGTTTTGAAGTCCTAATGTAGATACCAAACAAATGATGCATGAACATGATAGTGTTAAAGGGTAAATATGAAAAAGAGAGGAAAAAATTTGAAAGGTTATTTACATACATATAGCTTTGCTGATTATTTTGCAGGATCATTCGAAGTTACATTGCTGTAAAGAGAAAATGGCTGCAGCCAAGTAATTTAACTAATTTGATTGAAGCTGAAGCTTATTATTGATTCACTATTGATGGATATTGAAGCTGACGCCAAGTAATGTTTTAAGATATTTGGGGGAAGGGAGTTCAAATTAGAATGTATGAGTAATGTTAGATCGTCTGGTTTTCATGTTTTAGGCAGGATACACTGATAAACATGGACTATGTTGTAATAGGATTGTAAGTTTTATATACAATTTTTTTCTGCAAAATGCCTGTCTATTCTGCAACTTATTTTTTCAAAATGTAAATATCATATTTTCCTAAGGATAAAGTTAATTTGACACCACTCACAGTATACCTTCATTTTACACTGAATTTTGTTAATAAAATATTATATTTTAATAAAATAATAGTATAAATAAGTTTTATATAGTGTAGAAGATGGACTGGTCAAAATATCACTGCTCTTTTCCTAATCATATTAAACTGGGTTGAAATTTATTTATATTCAAGTATGGAACACTTATTTATTTTTCTTTGTTTATATTTAAGAAAAAATAGTGTTGTTAATGACAAATTACTTAAGCACATCATTTTTGGTATTCAATGTTCATCTCAAAGTCAAAGATATTAACATTTCTCTAAATTTTTCAATTTATATCTTAATCTAGGTTGATTCTTCATACGACACGTGTATATTATATTCTATCTTTAATATTCTTTCATCATATATAAATTAAAATTAAGGATTTAGAAATTAAAAAATGTTTAACACAAATTGAAAATAGTGGATTGCTAAACCAAAAATTAAGAAGATAAAATGTCAATTCAATTTCAAAAACTAAATAACTCTTCTTTTTGATTTATAAAAGTATATATCATTAACAATGTATAAAAGAAATTTGAATGATTTGCATGCATTATGAATTTTTTTTAAAAAAAAACTTAATATAATATAAATATTACATCTTTATCTGTCTAATTAGTATTAATGTCTAGCTTAACATTTTGAACTTTAAAGACATTTATATAATTTTTCAACCATGTCGAGATTAGATTAACTGGTTTCACACTTTCAAACAACAAATTGATTTTTTTATCTTTTCTTTAAATATTAAGAGAATTACAAAAAAAAGGCATGGAAACAGAGTTTGTGATATATAAGAGCCTAACCTAAGCATGAGAAATGGAATGAAAGAAGAAGAAACCAAGAACAAGAAAATGAGTGGGGAGATAAAGTTTGAAGAGGAGCATAGAATATACATAAAACCCTCCATAGCCACACCACCAAACCTCCAAACCTTTAAACTCTCTTTACTTGACCAGCTTTCCCCAAACATCCATGGCAACATCACCCTCTTCTACCCTCACACCACCCACACACTTCCTCACTTCTCCACCAAATCCCAACTCCTTCAAACCTCCCTCTCCCACACCTTGACCCGCTTCTACCCCTTCGCCGGAAACCTCCATGACGCCGCCACCCTCCACTGCAACGACACCGGCGCCCTCTTCATCCAATCCCACACTAATGCCTCTCTCTCCGACATCCTCAAAGCCCCAAATTTCCACACCCTCCAATGTCTCCTCCCCTCCACCGACAACCAATCTTCAACAAACTCTCCCATGCTCCTCGTTCGCTTCACCTCCTTTCGCTGCGGCGGCACCGCCGTAACCATTTCTCTCTCCCACAAAATCGCCGACATAGCAGCCGTCATCGCATTCCTCAAAACCTGGACCGCTGCGTGCGCTGGACAAACCCAAACCCCTCTGAGGGACCCCGAACTCGCCGCCGGCGCGGCGCTCTTTCCTCCCAGAGAACTTCCCATCACGACCGCGTCCATAAACACCGTCCCATCGGAGAATTTCACGTCGAGGAGGTTCGTTTTCGCGGCGTCCAAGGTTAAAGAGCTGAAGAAGAGAATCAGAGAAGGTTGCGCGTTTGAACCATCGAGGGTGGAGGCGGTGCTGGCGCTCATATGGAAATGCGCTTTATCGGCTTCTCGCTCGGAAACGGCGTCGTTCAAGCGTTCAGTTCTGTTCCAAGCGGTGAACCTCCGTCCCCGGATGGAGCCGGCGGTGGCGGAGGGCGCCGTGGGGAACTTTGTGTGGCCGTTCGCGGTGACGGCGGAGGAGGAGGCGCACCTGGAATTGCACGTGATGGTGAAGAGGATGAGGGAGAGTATGAGGGAGTTTGTGGAAAGCAAGACAAAGAGGTTGTCGGAGGATGGTGGTTTTGGAGCGGTTATGGAGAGTCTGAAAGAGAGAGGTGATGTTTTGAAGCAGAACGGTGCCGTTTATAAGTGTTCGAGTTGGTGCAAGTTTCCACTGCTTTCGGTTGATTTTGGTTGGGGTGAAGCTGTGTGGGCTTGCAGTGTGAATAAGATTGTGAGTAACACCATTGCTTTGATGGATACCAGAGACGGTGGCGTTGAAGCTTTCGTCACCCTCGATCACCATCACATGCTTCTCTTTCTGCAACATCACCATCTCTTACACTATGCTTTGCTTAATCCCCCTGTTAATCACCGTAGGTAATCTTAATTATCTGTTTCTTATTTCAAAATCACAACCTTCAATCACATACCACTTCGGTTCATTAATTAATTCACACAACAAAACACCATCTACACTGCATGGCTATCATTGGTCATATAGTTATGGCCGCAAGGATAAGCAACCACTATAAAATATAAAATTTCCCATTACTGCAAGATTCACTGCATATTATTAAAATGATTTAGGTAGGAAATCAAAAATTTCCTCACCAACTCTACCATACTTGTCTTCAATCCTTACCAAACATCACTAATTAACATATATAAAATAAACCACTGTGTTTCGTATTTTTTTCATTTTCGGAAAAAATAAATAGCATCACACATAGTTCAGTTTTTGACAGACAAAAAAAAAAAAAAG
>Ga0209700_101288_pt1 | contig 51368 bp, 23 predicted proteins | sample SiratroredBW_FD_187528 | JGI IMG/M metagenome (GOLD analysis project Ga0209700, IMG submission 187528) | Root nodule microbial communities of legume samples collected from California, USA - Siratro red BW (SPAdes) (version 2) | ecosystem: Host-associated > Plants > Roots > Nodule | place: USA...
ATATATATATATATATATATATATATATATATATATATATATATATATATATATATATATATATATATATATATATAACAAAAAGTCATGGATTAAAATATTTGTGACATAATAAAAGCACATGTTGATTAAGATAATAAAATATTTGCTTACATTTATTAAAGAGTCACCATAATTAGACTATAAAGATCATTTATCATCATCATCATCCTCATCATCATTATCATCATCTTGCTCATAAAATTCATGATCATAATTGATATTAATGTCATCATCGTTTGATATATATTCATCATCAAAATCACTTTCCTCTTCATACTTTGTGTCAATGAGTTGTGTGCCATCTTCCATGTTGTTTTCATTATGTTTACTATGATTTTGTACATCATTTTCTACTACTTTATATCCACCTTCATCATCTCTTAGTTGACTAAGTAGGTCATCATTCGACACATATTTAGTATTAGAAAGACCATCTTGATATGCAACCTCTAGTGTATATTGATCATTAACCATACTTCTTGCTCTTGTTTTAATGATAACCCACCAATCTACCTTTTCCTTAATTTTTTGGGGATAAGGCATATAATATACCTGAATTGCATTTGCTGCAAGTATAAAATGATCATAATTCAAATATCTTTACGATAATGAACCTCCACAATATCATATTCCTTGTGAACTTTTACACCATAATTCCTTTCAATATCAAACCATTGACAGTTGAATAAAGCAAATTGTTTTCTTAGTTCTCCTATATATTCAAGTTGCATAATCTCCTTAATGATACCATAATAATAAGTTTCTTCATCTCCACTATGCTCACCCTTAACACAAACTCCATAATTGATTGTTTTTTTTTCCAACACTCCATTCTTTTGTATGGAACTTGAAACCCTTGACAAAATAAATAGGCCAAGTAAGAACCTTTTTCCTTGGACCCCATGCTAAGTCATGCAAAAATTGACTTTGAACCATATTGTTCCTATCATGGACCTAAATGAATGATGAGAGGAAATCAAATATAGTCACAAGTGTAAAAACATATAGTGTTAATGCATGGAAATTTACTATTACTTGACACTTACATATGTTTGAAACCATCTAGGAAAATCGGAAGCAATCCTAGTCTTGATTTCTCTTTGGATTTATTGCTTGTAGAAATTGTTCAAATATTCTGACATTTATACATTAACATTATGTTAGTTATTATATACATGCTTAAAATATGTATGTTAACATAAATGAAGGTACTTACTTGATTGATGGTTGTACTTCTTCACAATTAAGCAATACATGCAAATGTGCAACTTCTAATTCTTTCTTATTTAAATACCTACTCGAAGAAGTTCCACTATAGCGACCAGGATGATTAAAAATTGTTGATGTTTGGTTCACTTCTTCATTTTCACCGCCATCGTCATTACGACTTACTTTATTTCCCATTGTTTGTACATGAGACTCAAAAGAATATGAACAAAAATTAAAAGTCTCTTGCACCAGATATGCCTTACATATTGACCCTTCAACACGTGCCTTGTTCTTAACCATTTGTTTCAACTTATTCAAGTACCTAATATAACATCATCATATCATTAATAACTAATTTCATACAAGACCAACTTGCTTGTTAAATTTATTAAATTAAATATATTACCTCTCAAATGGATACATCCAACGATATTGAACAGGACCTCCTATTCTTGCTTCATAAGGTAAATGAATAGGTAAGTGTTCCATTGAGTTGAAGAATGCAGGCGGAAAGAATCGTTCCGATTTACATAATGTAATGACAATGTTATGTTCCATCAGTGATAAATCATTCACCTGCAAAATAGTTTAGCACAAATCTTTAAAGAATTTACTCAATTTAGCTATAGGTTTCCAAACCTGATTTGGCAATGCACTAAAAGCAATAGGCAACAATTGCTCCATAAATATATGACAATCATGACTTTTCATTTCAATCATTCTTCCTTGTTCTATGTTCACACATCTACGCAAATTTGATGCATATCCATCAGGCATTCCCAAGTTAGTAATCCATTTAAACACAACAAGTTTTTGCTCCTTAGATAAAACAAAATTTGCTTTAGGCTTCAAAACTTTTCCCTCAGGTAGATGTTGTAATTCTAACTCCTTTCTCTAAATTTTTTTTTAAATCCATTCTTGCCTTAATATCATCTTTGGTCTTATCTTTGATGTCCATCACTGTATTAAAGACATTGTCAAACACGTTTTTTGCAATATGCATAACATCAAGATTATGCCTTAATAGGTTGGAATTCCAATATGGCAACTCCCAAAAAATGCTTTGCTTTATCCAATTATGAGCTACACCACAACCATGACATGAAAATTGTACTTCCTTGATTACTTTGGGAAAATAAGAAACTTCTTCTCACACATCATCCCCAGACAACATCAATGGAGGTTAAGAACATTCAATTCCATTCTTTAAAAATACATTCTTATTTCTTCTATATGCATGATCCGTAGGTAAAAAATTCACGATGACAATCAAACCATGAAAACTTACGACCATTGTCTAACCAAAAACTTTTTGAATTATTCATGCAATACGGACATGCCAATCTTCCTGATGTACTCCAACCAGACAACATACCATATGCAGGAAAATCATTGATAGTCCACATTAATGCAGCTTTCATCATAAAATTTTGTTTTTTTGATATGTCATATGTTAACACACCTTCATTCCACAATAGTTTTAACTCATCTATCAATGGTTGCAAATACACATCTATTTTTTCCTTTGGATTTTTTAGCCCAGGGATAATCAAAGTTAAAAACATGCATGGAGTTGTCATGCACAATTCAGGTGGTAAATTATAGGGAGTTACAATCACTGGCCAACAAGAATATGGTTTCACTGATTGACCAAATGGTGTGAAACCATCAGCATATAACCCTAACCTTACATTTCTTGGTTTAACTGCAAAATCAGGAAATGTTTCATCAAAGTGTTTCCATGCTTCTCCATCTAATGGATGACACAATAGTCCTTCCTTTATTTTATTTTCAAAATGTCACCTCATATATGGAGCAAAACTCATTGAGGCGTATAATCTCCTAAGCCTAGGAATAAGGGGTAAATAATGCATTCTCTTCACAGGATCATCTTTATGTTTACCCCTACCCACCCTCTTTGTCTTGTAATGAGGTTTGTGACAAAACTTACATTCTGTTAATTGTTTATCTTCATCTTAGTAAAATAACATACACCCATCAATACAACAATCAATTTTTATTGCATGCAGACCAAGTTTTGAAACTAGTTTCAAGGTTCTATAATAATCTTCAGATATAAAGTTCTCTACAGGATGTGTTTCTTTCAAAAGAGCCAACATTTGATTAAAAGATTGTTAGGGCATGTTTTCGTCTGATTTAGTTGTCAATAATCTAACAACAGATAATTCAGTGTGATTAGTACATCCTGGCCACAGTGGTTTCTATGAAGCATGTAATAAATCATAAAACTTTTGTGCTTAAGGATTTGGAAAATCTTCATTTTGTTCATCATAATTAACTGAGAACTCTACACCAAATGCTTCATGGATAATGCGGTCAAAGTCTTGATTATGACTCTCTTGTACATGTGTAGATGAATTTGAATAAGTATTACATACGTCACACAAAGTTGGATCAATTTGTCTATGACATGTCCAATACCAATAACCAAGAATAAATCCCCTTATATAGAGATGAACTTTAACGTCTTCAGAATCTAAGAAGTTAAGATTTTTGCATGTAATACATGGGCATCTAATTTTTGCATTTGATAAATTTATTTTTCCAATAGCTAAAGATACAAATTCAGCCACACCATTTAAAAATGCTTCGATGTATTCCTTTCGACCAAGTAAGAGCCTATTATACATCCAACTACGATTTTCATGAACATCCATACTCTGTCATATAATCAACCAATGCTAATTTTTAATAACTAATATATAACAACTTAAAGCATAAAAACTTAAAATAGAATAGTATGACACAAGTGAAATATAAATCTTACAGGATGGAAGTTTAACGAGTTGACTGAGTATATTTCGTTCTCCTCTCTATGGTATTTAAAAGTGAAATTTTTACCCTATTGACTATCATCCAAATGATGCACCCCAATTCTTCCTTTTATTGATCCAACCTACAGCAAGTATATTGTCAGTCTCAACATCCCAAAAATAATCAAACTAGACATACAACTTACAAACTAATAATTACACCAAAATGAGAATCCAGAAGGAAGAGACATTTTGTATATTATTCTTATAAACAGAAATATACAATGTATTACACTAATGCTTTTTCATATTTAAATATTCTTATCATTTTTTAATTATTTAAATATACCATGATTAAAATATTCTTATAAATAGAAATGTAGAACCCATCATAAAATCATAAAATTGAGCGAGTTAACATTATAAATTCACGATCAAATACACATATGAAATGGATTGAAAAGGAATTTATTTAGTTAACGAAATTAATAACGACTGTAATTGGAATACAAATATGTAAAAAGAAAGCAAATATTAAAACATTTAGTTAAAAAATTCAGTAAACATGGGTATTTAACCAAAAAAAAATAGTAAAACTCATTATATTTTTTTAATTTGGCTCCTTTATATTATTTTATCAAATAAAAAACATAATAAAAATTGTATATCTTTCTTAATTTATTATCACTGAAATTTATCTAAAGTGGCAAGTAAAAACTCTTAAAAGAAAATGGTAAAGTGTGAACAAAGTATTTTATTTGTGGTGAGAATGCTACATTGGTGACATAACGTTGGTTACTTTATTCAGACACATTAAGCTACTGAATCTTTTTCTAATCTTTTATAATAATATTTTATACATCTTTTTCTAATCTTACAAGGTGACAATGTTAAAGATAACACGAACTATGTTATTTCTATTGTCATAATCACTTTCAGCAATTCATCTTGTAATGCATTAAACCAATATTTTGTACAAATCAATCTGGTATTTGAAAATCACTCCATAAGCAGCAATACCAATACCTGGTGCAACCTTGGCAGCTTCTTCGATGTTAACCTTTATCCAATATCTGAAAAGCAATATCATTGAAGTTGTGTTTGTCATATACGGAGGTGTAAACTTAAGTCAAAATTTGATAAAAAAAATCTAAAAAAATACTTAATGTATAGATTAGTTAATGCACTTTCAATATGAATATAGTTTATCTAACATTTAACCCAATGGACTATGGTTTTACTCTACTGTCTTCCTGGGTTACGTATTTTGGGTTACGTATGTAGCCAAAGGGATGTTCCAAAATCTGCAATTTTTGCCCTATACTTTTCATCTAATAGTATATTTGTGGATTTGATATCTCTATGATAAATGGGTTTAAATGCAACTAAGTGTCTCACATAGGATTAATAGATTAAACGACTTTAAGTATGTCTCATAGAGGATGCAACAGTGTGGAAGTTGATTGCAAGCAGAAAAGAAACAAGTACCTAGAGAAATGAAAGTTCTCGATTCCAAAAGCTTCACTGTCACGCTTGCCAAAGCCCTCATTCCTTCTTTCTAAGACCTTCCCAGTGAGCACCGCCAACACCGCCGCTTTCGTGAAGCTTGCTGCCACCAACACCCTTTCTACATGGTTGTCGGACTTCTGCTCCGCCGCTCACCTTAAGTATGAAGGAAATGGAAGTAAACGTGGAAAATGGAGACAAATCCCAAAAATTACACAAAAAAAAAAAGAAACATTGGCAAAGTATAGCTGGAACGAATTTCAAAAGGTAGAAGGAGGAGAGGAATCGGAGAATGCAAAGATCAACATTGGCAAAGAAGAGAAAGTGTGTTGATGGCTACACGACAACCCTAGCAGAAAAGAAACCCTTTTCTGATTACTATTGGCTAATTTACCATAATAGTGTAATTTTTTTCCTAAATTACCAAAAAGGTGTAAAAAAATTTTTTATTACGGATTTGGGTAAGTCGTATGGCATGGTGGCGAGATGGTATGAAGAAGTCGTACTATATTGTGGCGAATTTTACTGCGGCAAAAAAGTCGTACGCAAGATGACGACTTCTTACTTAAAGTCGTACCACGTGTGACGACTTCTTTGGCCACATTTGCAAAGAAGTCGTGCCACATGGTGGTGACTTCTTTGGTGGAAATTGCACAGAAGTCTCTGCCACGTGATACGACTTCTTAGCAAATGTGACAAAAGAAGTCTCTGCCATGTCATACGACTTCTTTGCAAATGTGGCAAAACAAGTCTCCGCCACGTGTGATGACTTCTTTGTTTTTCATTTCATACTTCTTCTCTCAACTGTGAATTTCAATGCAATGTCGTGGCGAGGTTCTTCATTCTGAGTCACCAGATGTATATTTCAATTGTTGTTCGAACTATAATTACATTTACCAGCTTCATTGTTAGTTAGATTAATTTGGTTAGTTTATATTTAGATCTAAATCTCGTCACGGCGACATCATTCCTTCCGTAAGAAACTCATAATTCTTGACTGATACGACAAACTTTTAATACTCCGTCTCTGCCATGAAGAGCTTGTTCTACATGAAATTTTACTATAATGTATTTTATGAAAATATTATAAACTTTTTTTACTATAATGTGTTTTACATAGAAGTTTATTTAAATATTTTTTTCCTCTTGCATGTTTTCCTAACAACTAATTTACAAGTTTATACAACGCACGAGTCCCTAATTTTTTTGTTAATTCAAAATAATTTTAAGAATGTATAATTATTTAAACAAATACTTATCAATGTTGTTTTAATGTAATTTTAAAGAGGCAAATTATAATTTAATAAGTTTACACCCTGTTTTAATTAATTCTCAAACTTTATCCCTTTTACAAATAAATACTTTAAATTATAATTTAATTTTAATTAATTATTGAACTTTCGTTGTTTTCATAAATAGACATATAGAATTTATTTTTAGTCTTATTAATTCTTAAATCTTGTCGTTTATATATAAATATGTTTTATAGTAAGTTTGAGTTAAATCGTTTGGATCAAACATCATAAATTCATTATTTTTTCTTCTTTTTGTTATAATTCATTTTATAAATTAAAACAAAAGCGTAAAAGATAAAAATTTCTTTAAGAAATTATATTAAATAGTTGTAAAATATTTTTTGTCAGTTTTAATGAATGTGTAAATATTGTGGTGCTACTGAAAAAAAATATAAACGTCAATATTTAGTTTTGCATGTTATAAATACAATGTATACCATTTTTTGGTACATGTATTTTGCTACAATTATTTTCTACAATGTTACAAAATAATTTAGCAATATAAAATATTCAAAAATAACAATTTAAATGGTAATGAAATATATTCTATTCATTGCTTAAGTAATGTAATTTTTTATTCAAGATATGTCTTAATATGGATAATACTCACACTAATTTAGATATAAATATGGACAATATTAACTTTGTAAATTTTAATCAAAAATGTCTTAATATGGATAATACTCACACTAATTTAGATATAAATATGGACACTGTTAACTTTGTAAATTTTAATAAAAAACCAATAATATATAAATATGGATCTTAAACTCTTGTCATCCAGTAACAAATATTGAGTAAGTAAATGAAAATGATAAATATATTATTAAATTGCATAATATGTTTTACAAATGAGCATAACTTATTGCCGATGTGGGCAATTGGTCCTATTGTGTCCTTCATTCCTACAATAAGAACATTTTTTTGGTTTGTTGATTGGTTCATCCATTTCATTATGGAGACGTGCAGTTGGTGGTCTTCCATATGCTTTACGTCTCATATGAGGATCTGGAATGAAATTTGGTCCATTATAAGTAGACCAATATTCCTCATTCTGCAGTGGATGAAATGGCATCTCATAAGCCTTGTAAATATTCTGGAGACTATAAACTGGATCAACAAACATAAATAAATTGAAGTGACAAAAGGAACAAACTACAATCACATAAGGACAAGATAGTCGGAGAGCTTGAAACTCCCCACAGTCACACCACCACTCATTCAATTTTACCTTAAAGGACATAGGTCGGCGTCGAAGATGGTGAGAGGCGATTTCCTGAACATCAAATTTTGTATTATCTTGACTAAATGTCTGGACATGACACATGGCAGATTGCTATTGATTTTTCCTAAATGAAGCAGCAATATCTTCAGGAAATTGATGACCACCTGTTATCATAGATGCTGCCTTCGTACCTCGTTCGACAAACCATGAATTTGTTCTTTGAAAGGTTGTCTTAACAAGAGCCCAAATGGGTAAGGATCGTGCTCCCTTCAGATAGAATTCATGCATTCAGCCAGATTAGTTGTCATATGGCCATATCGTTTACCGTCGTCATAGGCCTGAGTCCACTTTTCCAGTGGTATGCGATCTATCCACAAAGCTGCCTGACGGAATTCTGTTCGTAATGCAGATAACTTGGCTTGAAGTATGAGTTGTTTCATTTCATAGCCTGACATATAATTGGATACTTAAATTACAAAAATCAATAAACTTAGATAATACATGTATAAAAAGGAAGTGAAGGCATATACAAACCCATGTTAATTAGTTGTCGTTTAAGCTCCGCGTTTTTAAAGTTCTTATTGAAGTTTGATGCAATGTGGCGGATGCAAAACACTGATTGTGATTCCCAACCAACCTCTAGAGAATCTAATGCTGATAGTATGGTTGAGCCTCTGTCAGTTATAAGGCAGACCTTTGGTTGGGGTGTGACCAATGCACGTAATAATTGGAAGAACCATATCATGGCCTCCTTGGTTTCTCCTTCAACAATTGCAAAAGCCAATGGAAATATGTTACGATTCCCATCTTGACTAATTGTGGTTAGTAAAGTTGCATGATATTTTCCAGTTAAAAAAGTTCCATCAACTTGGACAATGAGCTTGCAATAACTAAACCCGTTAATACAAGGTTTAAAAGCCTAGAAGACATGCTCTAATACGTGACAGGAGTTGTCTTCTAGACCGTACAACCGGTCTAGTGACATACTGTACAATTGTTCCTGGAAGACTTTGTTGTAAAGCTTGAAAACATCTGGGAAGATAATTATATGAGTCTTCCCAATCGCCGAACTCCATGGCAAGAGCCTTTTGCTTAGCTATCCAGGCTTTTCTGTACATGACACTATAACCATAACGGTTTTTGATTTCTGCAATCAAACTTTCCACTGGAATTGAGGGATTTATCCTTACGGAATTCACCACGATGGATGCAATTTGGTGTGAATCGAGGTTGACGTGATCTTGTGACATTATAGTTGACAAACAAGTGTGAGGTGATTCAATTCATTTGATCTCTCATTGGTCTCTAATTTTTGAGTAAGATGCTTGCAGTCGCCATTGACAATCGTTGTTATAGTGAATGCATCTAACAACATATCTGTTTGTTTTTTATTCGACAACCATGAATTTGTACCCTTGCTAAATGTGAAACTATTTGATTACAACGACCGTTGCATCTTTGGAATTGAAACACATGTGCTCCTCGAGATCATATTCTGTATTTGTGGTTGTTGTGGTATTTGACTAATATAGATGAATCATGTTTGCAGGCACATCATCTTCCATGTCCTCAGGATCTTCATCTTCTGAGCTGGAATCAATTATCATGTCTCGGATAATTGGTTCATCCTCAGACATTGTAGAACTCCCAACACCATGAAAGTGATTCATTGTGATTGAGAAAGTAATTGAGTAAGTATGGTTTAATATGGAATGGAGAAGAGGAAAGAAGAAAATATTTAAGTGAACCAGTATAGCGAAAGTGAACACAATATGGGCATTTGCATGCTATATAACCTCACCGAAGTCGTACCACATGGCGGAGACTTCTGTGCAATTTCCACCAAAGAAGTCGCCACCACGTGGTACGACTTTTATAAAACCCTAATTTTCCCATCCCCTTTGTGCGCCCGCTGCATTGTGAGGCCTCAATTATGGATGGAATCCCCTGCACTTTGTCCTTTTCACTTTAACTTCAATTCAATGCCACTTTCACAGAGACCTTCAGTGCCACTTTCACAGAGACCTATCACGCGTAAGTGGTAGAGGGATAGCCATTGGGCAGAAGCATGATAGTGAACAGCAAATCTGGAACGCTGATGCATTGGCATTATTTGGTGCATTATTTCAATTGTCAGTGTTATGCTTGAATTCAAAGTATTGTTTTTGAATTCAAAAGGCTGCTCATCTCTTTATTTAAGTCAGTCCTGTGGTTCCATCACTTCATATCACAAGGTTCTTCCTTCACTTCATATTTCAATTCACAGTTCCATCTTCAAAGCATCTTCCTTCAATTCTTCTTTAGAGCATCTTTATCAGTTGAAGGTAGAATTCATATTCTTCATCTTCAGGAAATATTTCAATTGTTCTTTGAATTTATGTAGAAATCATTATTTAGCGTAATAATGTTCTTCCTCTGAAACGTTATTTCACTTTAAAATTTTGGGACTACTTCTGCCCACTACGTTGCCATCTAAATCTCAATAATTCAACAGTTTTAAAATTTAACGCAATTTATATTTTTTAAATACTATCTTTTTTCAATTTTTAACTTTTTTAAATTACATAAGTTTATAATCTAATATTTTCATTTTTTATTAACTTTGATTAATTAGACATATACTTCTTTTTTGAAAAAAAAAAAACCTCATTATAAAATAGTATTTAAAAACAATATGAAAACAATATAAAAAAAATAATTACTTGAAATTGGCATAGTTCTTCCAGTTGGTCTATAATTACAGGATCCTTGCTGTAATTTTTGTTTTAAATTTTGTTATACTGTATCTACAAATTTATTGGTTGGATTTATTGCTTGAATAATTATACGGTTTATGTTTGTAATTGCTGGTGAAATGAAAATTTATTGGTTACATTTTTGTTATTTAATTTCCATAAAATTAAAAGGTAAGTTAAATAAAATGGGTTACATTTTTTGTTAGTTAATTTCCATCAAATTAAAAGGCAAATTAAATAAATGGGTTACGTTTTTGGTTAGTTAATTGGTTAGTTATACGTGCAACAAATTACAACGATATCATTAGATGGTTTACAATCTAATAGATAATCTAACAAACAAAGGATTAAATTTGTCTTTTTCTTCATGTGTACATGTAGACTTAATACGAGTATAGTTATGAATACTATTTGATTTTTGAAATTGGGTATTGATGTATTTGAAGAATGTTAAAATTCTTTTTATTTTTCCTTAATTATTTCCCTCATTCAACATTCATTACAAATTATAGAATTTTTTCTTGTTTTTTTTGTGTAATTTCATTTAAATGATATATTATATTTCAGAAAACGTAAATATCAATTATATTAAATTCAAATTTATAATATATATTTGACTATTTTGTTTCTTTTTTTCCTTGTATTCTTATTTTTTGTTTATTTTTTTTTATTAATAAATACATCTAACTACTAATTTTGAGTTGTGTAAACCCTTAATTTGGTAGGTAAACTAAGTATTGTTACCCTCTTTGGTTATTTTGTTTCATTTGAGAAATTATTATTTTGTCATATAATTTTTCATTTTTGATTAATTATTCAATGTGTTTGACATCCATAAATTCAACGTCTCCTATGTTGAGGTTTCTATGTTTCTATAGCAATGACATATAATCAACGTCTTCCAGCTAACATGTCTCTGTTGCGGTTTCAAGAAAAATACGTCACGAAAGCTATTTGGTAGGGTAATGAAAGATTAATTCGCCCTCGACGACATACAATTTATTGCATGAAGCACAGCGATAGACTTGATGATCGCATTAAAAACCTAATTCATCATGCTGGATTTGGGCATTTTCTGACACTAACCCATATCGAAATGAATCATCACTTGATCACTGCCTTAGTTGAGAGGTGGAGGATTGAAACACACATATTCCATCTACCACTTGGAGAGGCACCAATTACATTGGAAGATGTACTTGTCCAGCTTGGTCTTCCTATCGATGGAAAACCCATAACTGGTGTGAGTAGCGATGACTTGGTTCCCTTATGCGGCAACCTTTTAGGCTCTGTGCCCTCTAAAACAGTATACAAAGGCAATAACATAAAATTATCTTGGCTCAACAATGAATTTCAGGACCTTCCACATGATGTTGACGATGTTGTGATAGCACAACATGCACGGGCCCACATCTTGACCTTAATCGGAAGTTTATTAATGTCGGATACATCAGGGAGTAGAGTCCATCTCATGTATCTTTTACTTCTGAGTGACTTAAATAATGTTTCAAATTACAGTTGGGGGTCAGGTGTTTTGGGGTCCCTGTATCGTGCTCTTGATCATGGAGTGGATTTTAATCAGGAGAATATCAGTGGATGTACGCTACTTCTCCAATGTTGGGCATGGGACCGCATCACATGCCTTTCTCCTCCACTTCACAAACTTAGTGATGCTGATGTTGCTAATGGCCTTGGGTTTCCATTAGTGAAAAGGTAATTTAAATTATGTTTATGCATGATTTGCCCCATCTTTAATTTATAATTCTTTATGAATAACATTTTTTTTCATTGAAGATGGTCTGCCTTCGTGCAACACAGAATTAATACATCGACCACCACAGTTCCTCAGTTACGGAAAATATTGGATCAAATCCAACCAAAAGAGGTTTGTCCTTTCAACTAGGCATACTTCTTTTATACATTTTGTCATAATATACTACTTAGTAACGTTAGTGTCAGCTATTGTTATAGTTCTTGTGGACTTCGTATCGTCGTAATGAAGTGAGTCGTCTGATAACCATGGAAATTTCTCCTATGAGTCAGGCTGTAGTTCCACTTATATGTTTTGCAACAGTGGAATTATATCAAGCTGATCGAGTAATGAGACAATTTGGGTTTCGTCAAAATATTCCCAATGACCCCTTAAATCTCGATCAGCTGCACAAGGAGGACATGAGGGGTAAAACTGATCGATATTGGCTACAATATCACGCCACATGGATACAAATGTGGGATGAGCACCATAACCATGTAATTCAAGGCATTCCATTTAACGGAAATGGCCACTTGCGTGATAATACCCCTTACATGCAATGGTATATCGGACATACTATCCAATACATTACGCCACCTCAACCTTCTTCAGCTGGTGATGTAAGTTGATTCATTTGTTATATATTATTGTTTTTTCATTAACTATAAACTAACACATTATTTTTCATCAGTATGACATAGTAGAGCCTCAACAACCACACCGCCACAACTTTCACTTAGGCTCTTCTTCCGGTGCTGATCCATACAGTCACAACTTTCACTTTGGGTCTTCTTCTACTGCTCAACAACATGGTTTTGGTCAACTAACTGCCATGTTCGGATATATGGACTATCATCAAAGTATGTCATCGCAACTTCCATTCCAGGTCCCCACCACTTTCACCGCTTTTGCATCACAAGAAAATATGTTTTCTGCGCCACCAAACATGTTTGGGACTTCCACCATGACACCACCATCAGCATTCCGTGGATTATCACCTATGCATTATTATCGACCGACCATGCCTTCTGAAGGGTCTGATAATCCATCTCATGATAGTCCACCACCACTACCTCCTAAACCAAACCTGAGCCTCAGCCACAACGACCTTGAAGGCAGAGAAGAAGACCTCCGTGTGGCACATCATCACATAGATAGTTTTTTATTTCATTTGTATAACAAAAAGAATCACATTTATTTAAATTATTTATTTTCTTTATTCTATATTTATCACACTTCAAACTAAATTACATCTACCTCATAATAACATTCCAATTTCTTAATTATAAATATAAATTTAATATACACAAAATTTAATACATAGAATCACTATAATTTTTATTATCAATTTTTTTATTATTTAGTGAAACATTTTCTTAATTATAATTTTTTCTATAATTTATAACTTTAACTTTCCTTCAAACACATGTTAATATTTCTTCTATTTTTTATTTTTTATTTATTTTCTTCTTTCAAAATTTTGAATATTTTATTAATTTCTAACAATATAACATTTAAATTTAATTGATATAATCTTATAACAAACTTTTAACATTTTTCATTGTATAAATGATTTTTTTTATTGTAGGTAGTTAATTGAAATTTTTTTTTAAAATTACTTAAAGGATAAAATAATAAGGATAAAATAACTAAAAGGTAATTATAAGAGAAAATCTATTTTTAAATGTTATAGAATATATTTTGAATTTTAACATAAACATAGTTTTAATTAAAAGATCATGATTGGTATACCTCGTTTATAAGAAGAGAAAAATATTTGAGAAAATCAAATATAAATTCATTTTATCCATTTTTTATAAGAAGAGAAAAATATTTGAGAAAATCAAATATAAATTCATTTTATCCATTTTTTTTATCTTATCTAATGATGTCATTTCAATAATATATTTTAATAAATTATTTTTCACCATTTTTGTTTTTTTATATTAAATTTAAAATAAAGACAACGTATTTTTAACTATGTTTATTAGAATTAAATGATAATATTAATTAGCTTTCTTAATTAATCTAACTAACAATGAAGCTGGTAAATATAATTACAATTCTAACAACAATTGAAATATCATCTGGTGACTCAGAATGAAGAACCTCGTCACGCCACGGTATTGCATTGAAATTCACGGTTGAGAGAAGAAGTATGAAATGAAAAAAAAAGAACTCTTCACACGTGGCAGAGACTTGTTTTGCCACATTTGCAAAAAAGTCGTATGACGTGGCGAAGACTTCTTTTGCCACATTTGCAAAGAAGTCGTACCACGTGGCGGAGACTTCTGTGCAATTTTCACCAAAGAAGTCGTCGCCACGTGGCACGACTTCTTTGCAAATGTGGCCAAAGAAGTCGTCACACATGGTACGACTTTAAGTAAGAAGTCGTCATCCTGCCGTACGACTTTTTTGCCGCAGTAAAATTCGCCACAATGTGGTACGACTTCTTCATACCATCTCGCCACCATGCCATACGACTTTCCCAAATCCGTAATAAAAAAAAATTTGCACCTTTTTGGTAATTTAGGAAAAAAATTACCTTATTATGATAAATTAGCCAAGAAAAGGGTAGGAAGAACAAAACACACATATATATTATCTAATTAAATGTATGCTTAAACATTAACAATTTTTTAATTATTCCACACACTTATATTAACACATAAAAGACAAAAAATCTTACCATTAAGTAAGTTTAACCAAGTGGTTTTGGATGAGTTTATTTAAATGGATTTGGACTTGATGGGTCCACTTTTAAGAAAAACTTACTAAAACTTAAAATTATTAAAAGTAATATTATTTTACTAAATGTGTATATCTCTTGAAATTTATGTATCAATATGACCTAAATTTATAATTTCTATTTTTTAATTTAAAATATATTTTATTTTAAAAAAATAAAGTTAATATGATTGGATACCAAATTTTGTTCTCTTTACCTCACATGTTCACGTTATTCTTAGGGTTCGAAATATAAATTGGACCATGCCGATTGGGCCTTACCCACAATAAAAAATACAAGGTAGATTAGGGCCCTATAAGAGTTCGTCTTGCACTCGTATATATTTTTTAAATATTGAAAATATTTTTTTAAATTGTATAATCTGAAATATATTTTTAATTCAGATTATATAATTTGAAATATAACTTTTTAAAATATTTTTGATTTTATAATTTAAAATACATTTATATTTTAAATGTAACAGTCTGAAATATATTTTTTTATTTCAAATTATACCGGATATAATTTTTATATTTTGGATTAAATAATTTAAAATCTAATTCTTGTAGGTTGTATAATTTAAAATATACTTTTTTATGTTTCAGGTTATATAATTTAAAACATAATTTTTTTAATTTTAAATCATAAAATTTAGAATAAAAAAGAATAAAAGATATAAAGTTTGTTTAATTTTTTTATTAAAGATATAATGATATAAGAAGATGTACGAAGAAAACATGGAGGTACTTGGTGGATTAGACATTTTAGCCTGCTAGCACAGACACATCCTACCCACTTGCAAAAAGTTTTATAATTATTCACTGATGCGTATATTTATTTATGTGCAAGTATGAATACTTTTATTTATTAATTTTTCAATATTATTTTAGTGAACTTTTTGTTGTTTTAATTATTCATTGATGTATACATTTATGTAAATAAATTATTTTAGATTTCATTGTTTTTAATTAATAGTAATAAATATTTTACCTTTAGGCAAATTCCTATATCTCTTAACAGCTAATCCTAGCCCTTAATCAATATTTATTTTGGTAAATTATAAACAAAACTAGCTTTCATTGATATAATTACAACCAGATAAGATTAAGGTCCCATCATGTGTTGCCGACCAAACCGTTTCCCATATTTGTTTTTGTTACCATCCTCATGTAAATATGTGTCTACAATTTGACTCTTTCACCACTTTCACTTTATTTATACATAGTCATTGAAGGGAAGCCCTAATTATTAGTCTCTTAAATCCATTTTCGTTCAAATACTACACTTTGAAAAATTGAAGAAAAATGCCTCGTGGGTTCCAAGTTCAAGCAGCTTCAATTGCCATAGTTGATTTGTTAACAATAACAACCGTTGTGTTACGTTGGTTGCTACACTTCCGAGAAGGTGTTGCCTCCTTCAGATCTTCCAACCCAATCAAAATTTTTTCAACGTGAGTTGTTCATTAACCACGTAATTCACGGTGTTGGGCGATATCGGGCTCCTATAACATGTGTTATTTTCTTTTATATGCAGCTCCATCCAATTCTAATGGTAATTTAATGTATAATTATCTTATCACAACTCAATATATTCACATTTTTTTTTGTCTCTTTTGACAATAAATCCAATTAGTTAAACAAACACCAATGTTTATTACGATCATGGCAAAAGCATGGATAGTTTGGATTGGAACAGTAATAATATAATTTCAACAAGTTATTTACAAAGTTGCAAATTCAGCAGAACAACATATTCATGTCATTTCTTTATGGAAGAATGAGAATGCATAACAAAAATTTGCATATTAGTTTTATAAATGATCATTTAAAAAAAAAATCATCTGTAGTCACTTTTTTTTATAAAGATTGAAATATTTCTTCACTGTTTCTTATTAATTATTCTTTTTCTAGTAAAAAAAATTAAACAAACATCAATATTCCATTTTCATATATATAACTCATTGTTAGTAGCCAAAGTAAATACGAGTGAAGTACCAAAACATTTTAGAAGGAAGAATTGTAACACTCCAAAAATAACATGTATAAAGCTAAGCATTTTATTAATCATTATTAAGATTCATCAATATACAATAATCCTTTAAACTAAAAGTATTTAAAAATTCTACCTTCAAAATTCTACTAAAACATAATTACAAAATATCTCCCAATTGTTTTTCAAATTTAGCTTATGCCTAAAAGCACCACTCATTCCAAATGATCCTCCACAAACTCATCTGCGACGCCATTTGCTCCCGTGCCAAAAACACGATTATTGCATACAGATATCAAAAACACAAGTATAACAAAACAAAGGGTTAGCTAACCAAATTTTTAATAATACTTGAGTATTTCAATTCAAACACAATTATTAACACCACTCAAGTCTTTCACTCAGTTATATGCACCAACACAATATAAGATACTGACACACTACAAACTTGACTCTACTTCCGGAAGACTCATGCATTGAATAGACCTCGAGATATGCACCTGTCATACATCTCCACGCTGTGAATCCACACAGCCTCCACACAAATGAATCATCAATCATGTATGACAAGGTTAGTCCCCCTGAGACTTTCCGGACCAACTATATTTCAAGCTGCAGTCGCCCAGTTCAGACCTCCTACTCTCACCACCTAGTAATAATCGTCTATTTGATTCATACTACTAGTAGAGTCAGGATATCAATCGTTCACCCAATCCTTAGACAATGCACTTCCTAACTAACCCAAACACGGATGTTTTCTTTCCTGAAAACACTGTGCCTAGGCCTTGACCAACTTCATCAATACTCTATCAATATCACATCATAACATAGATCTCTACTAATTCATTCATTCACTTTTCAATCTCAATCTCAATCTAAAAAAAATGAAAGAAATTTCTAAATTATCAATACAATTAAATTTGAATTATCAATTAATCTATCTTGTTAAATCCATACATTGCATTACCAAAGAATCAATCAATCAAAACAGAAAGCCAAAAAAAAAACATTTTTTTTTTGGATTTAGCTTGAGCGAGAATCCCTCTTGCATGAGCGAAATTGGTCCGGAGAGCAAGGTTCATTTTCGCCTTGGCGACCATACCCTCGCTTGGGCGAAAATACTTTCTCACCAGGGCGAAATTGGACCCGAGAGCACCTCTCAGGTTTCCAAGTGACTTCGCCTAGGCGAGATTGCCTAGCCTGAGCGAAAAATACAGAAAAACCAACAGTATCCATTACATCAGAGTTACCATGCATGCCTCAGATGACTGAATTGGGTGAAAATCAAGCCACAGACACGATGAATGATCTACCCTAGCACATATTATCTATTCAACAGATCAACATACCATCAATTTTCACACAACTATCTTATACATGCAACATTCAATTCAACATTAATCCAACATTTCAGACCTGCAGGAAACTTTACCAGATACAAATTGTACAACTACTACAATCATTAACTTCTCTATTCAAGACTTAAATTTATAAACCAAACAAGCACTAAGGTTAGCTTCCCTTACCTAAATTACAGTTGAAATTCTTTATAACAATCCCAATAGCCTAAGGTCCTCAGGAACTTGAATCTGCGTTAAAGGACCTCTGATCAACGATCAGCCTAACAGACTAGGAAGCTGAGCTCACAAAGGCACTGACTCAGAGGCCACATGCAAGCTCAGTAAGTAGAGGAAAGCGAAAACCTAAAACTGACTCTAAGGGAAGGGGCAGAAAACAAACTTACTCTATTGAAGATTCTGATCGAGTAGACTTGCTCTGTTCTCTGCCACGAGTCCAATAGTGGGCTCCGCTCGAGAAACTGATGGAAGACAGAGGCAAAGTCTTAGAGAGAAGTCAGAGAAGAGGGAGGTCAGAGGTTTTACATAGATGGTGGCTCAAGTGGGAATGAGACTTGATTACTAACTTTTCCGTGTTTGTGTTTTCAGTTTAATAATATAATAATCAGATGCTCATTCCACTTTTACCACTTCTACTCAGATGACAGATTTTCTAAACTGTTACAAAAATTACGGGGATTTAATTTTGTAGTATCACGGTTAGGAATATATAAAATTGATGTTAATCAAATTACACCTTTAATATTGTTCATTTGATAAAATACAAATTAATTTAATCAATTCATCTGTTAAAACTTTTATGTAACTTATATTAAAAGTTAAACGACCAATTTTGCCCTTTCCATTTTATAACAATTATGGTTTTTGAAGTATTTTTTAAATGTACAATCTTTTTATTCAACAATTTACAATAATGATCTGAGTTGTGGTGTTTTTACAAATTTTTACGTTATGAAAAAGTAAATGTAACGCTCTAGATATTATCCCCAGTTAGAACCAGATAAATTCTAGATTGTATCATTTAAAAAAGACATTTACTAAAAAAAAAAAAAATTAGATTTCGAAATAATGTTTTTTAGATTTTGAATTAACAAATCCACAAATCATAAACTACTGATTAAAGAGAGGGAAGAAAAGGATAGAAAGAACTAAAGAGTGGTAAAAAAAATACACACACAATTAAATGTGTTGCTTAAACATTAATAATTTTTAATTAATTTTTTAAATTACTCCACACATTTACATTAACACATAAAAAAACAAATTCTTAAAATTAATATAAGTTTAGTCAAGTGGTTTCGATGAGTTTCTTTAAATAGATTCGGACTTGATGGGTCCATTTTTAAGAAAAACTAATTAAAACTTAAAATTATTAAAAGTAATATTATTTTATTAAAATGTGTATATCTCTTGAAATTTATATATCAAGACATTACATCTAATAATTAAAAATATGACCTAAATTTATAATTTCTATTTCTTTAATTTAAAATCTATTTTATTTTCTTTAAACAAAGTTAATATAATTGAATACCAAATTTGGTCCTCTTCAAATTATTCTTAGGGTGGACAATATAAATTGGACTGTGCGGATTGCGCCTTACACAAATAAAAAATGCAAAGGGGATTAGACATTTTAGCCTGCTAGCACTGACACACCCTACCCCACTGTCTGCATAAATATTTTTAATTATTGATATATTTATTTGTTTGCAAGTATAAATATTTTTTATTTATTAATTTTTCAATATTGGTTTAGTAAATTTTTTGTTGTTTTAATTATCATATTAATTTTTAGTATGAACATTTTCTATTTCTTATTTCATCAATATTATATTAATAAATCTTTTGTTGTTAGTTCAAAATTAATTGAATTAAAATATTTACTAATTCATAAGAGTGAGTTCCGTGATTAAATCGTAATGTAATTAATTATTAATGATTTGTATTTGTGTGTATATTTGTATACTTAAATTTTATTTCTTATTCTACTTTATATATTTTTGTATAATGTATTTTCTTATTTACTTACAATAAATAAGAAACCCTTAATTTTGAAGTTTTCCTTTTATCTCTTTAACATTATTTTACTAGTAGTAAATCTTTTCAATTTCTGAAGTCTGTGGGCTGACCCACAAGTCTCCCTATCTGCAAGACACATTCTTCCTCCACCTCTATATACTTAACGAAATGACCATCATATCTTTAATAAAATTAAATAAATTTTACATTTTCTAAAATTTTTATATTTTTGAAATAAAAAATTATATTCCAAATTATATAATCCGAAATATAATTTTTCTAAAATATAAAAAGAAAAATTGTATTCTAAATTATACAATTTGAAATATAAATATTATATATATATATATAACATTGATTTGGATTAATTTATATGGAATATTTTTCTAATTAATAGCAAATGTAAATAATTGTTACACGCATTCGAATGCTAAACAAGACTTTTAAATTATTATTATTATACATGATATGCGATGTGAGTAATATGTCCATTCAGAAAGTTTATTTTTTTTTAACATAATAAAACTACATAGGTTGATCCTTTTGAACCAAATTGTAATGATTACAAAAGCTTGATATGAAATCAATTGGATTGTAATGTTGACTTCTTCTGCAATTGGCAATGAGAAGTTGGGAGTGACTTGGTCACAACAAATGTTAAGTACTACATTAAAGTCAATTAATCCAACTGAGAAATAAAATATTCAAGGATAATAAAACATGCACTCAGCCAACTATGGTGCACCAAGCTTCAATAATTAGTGTTCAAATAAAAATGTCCTACAATAATTGGTGTCTAGAGAAGCCACCATTCACCATTATTCTCCTTCTCCATATGCTATGTATCCTATAATAAATCTTATCAATTATTATGCATGTGGCAAAGCTAGGAGAATAATACTCTACCAAAGAACAACCTAACAAATCACCAACTAGATCCGTTTCCAGATTGTCTTATCCAAACTCAGACTTTGCATAAGACACTTTGACCAAATTATCAAAATTATCAAATATGTATATTTTTTTTCAAAAGGGTTCTAATTTTTCCATTAGAAAGTCTTGTGTTTGTAAAGAAATAGTAATTTTAAAAGCAAACCACAGTAGTTGGTAAAAAATATTAACTTAAAATCAAATACAGATCAGAGAGAAAAGGATCAAGAACTGCAAGCTCTCATGAAGAACATGGCTAAATGCAGGGTTAAGCCCCTCAATGAAGCATACAAAACTTGATTTTTCAATTTGTAAATAGAAAGTTATCTATTCTGAGAAGAAACAGCAGAATACAAAATGGCACTAGATAAATAAGCTACACACATTTTACTGAGTGTTCTAGAGAGAAAAATACTAAACAAGAACAAGAACAAAATACATGAATTAAACCCATTGCTGCTTTGTTGCTTCCATTCTCTTCAACAAACCATGGATCTCATCTTGCATTCTGCTTTTCATGTTGAAGTAATCAAAGTGTGAATTTTGCAAGGCATTGAGTTCCTCAAACTTCTTCTTCCTCCTTTCCTCAGCCTCATGCAAGCAAAGCTTGCCAAGTCTTTCTGCATACTCCTCTTCCATCTGTGCAGCCTTTGTCTTGATCATCTTCTGGAATCCCTCTGCCTCTCTCCTTGCCTCATCTGCCTTGGTCTGGAACATTCCGGCTTCGGCCTCTTTGATCCTTATGATGCTCTCCAAGCTTTCAAGTCCTCCTCCTTTCCTTAGTAAAGCCTCAAGGTGCAAATCAGACTCCTTTTTCTGCTCACTCAGGAGGGAGGTTTTGAGGTCCTTCTGTTGAAGATCATTTGACCTAGTGAAGCTCATGTCATAAGGGTATTTTGGTATCAGAGAAGTGGATTGTGGAAGAGATGATGTTGTGTCTACTGCAAGGTTAGTCTTAGATTTTGGCAGATCCTTTGTGGATATAGCAGAAGCTGGGAAGTCTGACATGCCATCCGTGTCTATTTATCAGAAAAAAATTTGAAGTTAGGTATCAAATGTCATCAGTATAACTATAATCAAATCAAGCAGACTTTTGTTGTAAAAAAAGCTAAGAAAGACCTGAGGTGAAGCTGAAAAAATATTCACAATTGTGGAGGTAGATGGAAAAACACAGACTCAAATGCAAATTGAAATATGAACTATGCGATTTAGCTACTTCATCCAGGGAGGGAAGTACATGCATACAACAACATTTGAACCAACTTAAGCATTTTTTGCTTAATTAAGTGGCCAGTGCCTAATGATCAAACAGTTTCATCTACCAAATCTGCAAACTCATCTAAGAACTGAGTGCTCAATGTAACATAATTCATCATTCACTAAAACCAAGCAGCAGAAGACTAGAAAACAATTATTATGTAACCAACAATAGACACCTCGGTGATGAAAGAACATTCCTTGTTTTTATTCTGCAACCTATGACAAACAACTGAGTCAACACGAAATGCCCTATTGAGCAGGACCAAATGATTTATAAAGTACGAAGTTATTCCTAAATATTCAATTGTCAAATGCCATCCAAAAGTTTCAATCAGTTAGTTACACATCAAATGCTGCAACTTGATCACTAATCTTATATTGTACTTGACATAGCCTAAACCTGATTTGATGTTGTTGAACATCTGGTAGAATCTGAATTCTGAAGTAATTTTTTTTATACATAACATGATGTGGCTATAAAAATATGAAAAATGGAAAGATAAATCGTTCTAAAGGTTAAATAACAAGATCGTGTTCTGGTTCTGGTCTCAGTGTTAAATGTCTGTCATAATTACTATTAAAAAGAAAATCTTCATATATCAGAGCATAATGCTTTTCTCTACCACATCAAATATTTGAATAAAATCAATTTGTTTTTACTAATCCGTGAAGAATATCATGATATTCGTACTGCATGATTCCAATTTAAATGCTGTAGGAGTTTAAATAACACAATTGTTTTGATAAAACACATGAACAGATAAATTGAATATGAAAAGTAAAGACCACAGCTCGTAGACTTACAGCTGAAAAACTGTATGATGAAGTTGCAGGCATCCGAAGGAGAAACCAGTTTAGCTTGAAGTTTTGACAGCATATCATCCATCTTAAAGTGCAATTCCTTCCCTTTGCGATCTTCACTTCCCTGGAAAATCCTCCTCACACAGTCAAGCTCCTTTATCAATGTTTCTAGGCCCCAATCCTTGGCACAACACATAAAGACCTCTTTAACAAAGCCATACATTTCTGAAGTATGTCCACAGCCAATACAATGAAACTGCATCTCAGAGGTCCCAGAAGGACCCTTCAAGATAGGCCCAGGTTTGATTAGATTCTTCTGAATGGCACAGATAGCATGACACCAGTGGGAACAAACATCACAGCCAACCCAACTACAAGTATTACTTGCACAATCAAAGCTCATACAAACAGGACACATGCAAGAACTGCAAAACCCCTTATTTCCTGAGCACATCTTGCAGTCACAGTCTTCAACAGGAAGTAAGCTCTTGCAGTTCACATTTCTACATCTCATATACAAGAAAACCTCTACCATCTCCAAGATTTGGAACTTACCAGACAAGAAACTCCCTAGCCCCATCTTGATAGCACTCAAAATCTCTAGCTGATCTTTATGACACTTGGAAAGAGTCTCTCTGGTGATGTCAGATCTTCGGCCAAGCCGATTCTGGAGGTTCATCAAGTCCCCTTTCTTCTCTGGCATATCAATGAGACCTTTCAGGCATTCCTTGATTGAAGTTATGAATTCATCAGTGAACTCCTGAAATTGCAAAGCCATGGCTGGGATAGACTCGGACACAATTTCTTTTAGAACTCTCTCTGATCTAGAAAACTTCATCTTCCCACTATCCACATATTCCAAGCCTCTCGGATTCTCAGAATTCTTTCCCCTTGAGCCCTCAGACTGAGCTTCAAATCTCACTCTTGCAGGCAATTCTGAAGGGAAAAAAGGCTGGTTATCTGAGCCAGTAGCCTTATAGTGGCTATTCCCTTGCATAAAGGAATGATTGGCCAAAGCAACCCCATCTCCTATTGGCTTGAACCTGCTATGAACCGACCCATTAGTCCCCTCCCCACAATGCCAAATTTGATCATCTTTGCTGCGTGAATACTCAAAATTGTCGGTTGAATTTCGGGTGATCGAGCAACTTGGGTTGTGTGAGAAAGGGTGCGAGTAAGAGTGAGACATAGAAGCTGCAGTGTAGTCATTTGAACACGAATTGATCGTAGTTGTGGGCCTTGTGGATGGCATGCCAGGCTTTGGCTTAGCAAGTTGGTCACCGTTTTGCAAAGCGTTTGAGGCTGCGAGAGAGAGCGACACATCAGGCAAAGCAAGAGAGAGACTAAGAGTCTCAAGCTTCTGCTTCTTGCTGCTTCCACTCTTCTCCCTCTCACACTCATCATCAATGGATCTCTTTGAAGAATTCTCCCTCGACTCACTCAAACTCAAGAAATCCCTCTCCACCCATTTCTCATCTTGATCTTGCTTCTGGTTCCCAGCAGCTACCTTCCTCCGAAGACAATCCTGGTCGAAGTACTGTCGCGCACTGAATGCAGTCACCTCTTCTAGAGATGATTTAAACCTTAACTCGTCTTGATCTTGATCCGAATTCCCATAAACCACAACCTCTTTGCCCTTCACCAAGCTTCTGCCATCACCCTCTCTCTCAACAAGACTCAATTTTGGGTTGTCACAGAGGTAGCTGAGGGTCAACTCTTGAAACCCAGAAGAGCCAAATTTGGAGGGTGGTGACTGAAACTCATCAACACCAACCTTCTTCTTCTCTGGGTAACTCTGTTTTTTCTCCTGTGGCTGTTCCTTGCCCTGAGAAAAATCACGATGCTGATGCTGCTGCAGCTGCACCTTGCTCCTTGAGTTCTCTCCCTCGGTGTCCACGCCATTGGGCACGAGATCTTGGCCTCCAATCATGGCAGACGGAACGCCAAACAGGAAAATAAAAGACAAAGAAAAGGCAAAGACCCAAATAGAAAGAGAGAGAAGACAAAGAGCAAAACCAAAACTGTGTTCGAGACCCGAAACAGGGATAGTTCCGAAAAAACAAGCGAGAATCGTGGGTGCTTTTTTTTTTTTTTTCGTTTTTGAGTTTCGGTTTTGATTCCTCAAAGACTAGACAGATAACTCAGCTCTGCAACGCGTGCAGTTTCAGTTTTGAAATGATTAAAAATTTCAAAGATTGCTTTAAGTTTTTTGGATGAAATTTTGATATATTTTTTGGTACACAGATGAGACCATAGTGAGAAATGGTCAGCTTCGTTGCATAGGTAAATTTACAGTCTTAGCCCTTTCAAAAGGATGAAAATGGAATTACAACCTACAATGTGGTCCTGGTTTTGACCATCACTTTACTCTTTTGCTAATACCACCTTACAATTTCTATTTTTTCTTTTTTAAAAAATTATTTAAATATGTTATAATACTTTAAATTTATATAATATTTTTGTTGAAGGTTAACAAAACAAAAAATTTAAGACTTTATGTAACCACTTATAAAATGGAGATGCATGAGAAAAGTTTTTTTAAAACTAAAATAAATTTATTGGCAGATGAAGACTAGAAAATTTAGATAAATTATATGAGAACAAAAATTCTACATATGATTTTACGTGTAGAGTAATTTTAGTTTAGGATAAATGTCAATTTTTTTAAAAAGGAAAAAGTCTTGCTCAATATATACATATCCATGTTGTGGTCCTTTTTGCAATTTTGCATTGTGTTCATCATTTTCCTTTTCTTGTTCCCTTTCCTTTTCACACCTTTTGCTCAAAACTTTGGACCAATTTTAACGTTCGAATTCCCTCTTGGTCTTGAGAGTGTTTTTTGAGGTCAAAGTTGGTGCAAATGTTCTTATCTCCTCCAATCAAAACGGACTATAATCAGAAGCGGTTTCTTTTGGGTTTAAATGTAGATGTAATTCTATAATCATATACTAATATTTTTGTGGGGCTTTTAATAAAATTATTCTTTTTACTATTTTAGTTATCCCCACACTAAGTGATAATTATATATTGAATGGGATACAAGTGGATTATATTGTATTTATCTCTAATTAAACTCTATTATATTTTAATAGATTAAATTAAGTTAATGCATTTAATTATAATTAAATTAATTGATATTTTCATGAATTTTAAATGTAATAAACTTTATCCAACTTGATTGCATAATAAAGATGTAATGAAAATGTTATTTATCTAATACTTTATTATAAAATAACTTTATATTCTATCGTATAAGTATATATATATATATATATATATATATATATATATATATATATATATATATATATATATATATATATATATATTAAGTATTCAAAATACTATTTTGAAGTATTTTTATTAATAAATTCTTATATTTTTAAAAATTATTTAATTTGATGGTCCACTCAACTTAACTTAATTATAATTAGTTAATTTATGTGGAATTTTTAAATAAAAATAAATTTAATATGATTGAATTGAATTTAATTAAGTTAGACAAAAGATTAGATTAAATTCTGTCTATCTATTATTTCTTTATTGATTTCTTTTCATGTAACGTTTTAAACGTCCTAAACATACTAAAATTCGTTATATGCTTTTTATGTAACGTTCTAAACTTACTAATAGTCATTATATACTTAAAAATATTCGTTATATACTTTTTACGTAACGTTCTAAACTTACTAATAATCGTTATATACTTAAAAGTATAATTATATACATTATTATTTGTGAGTATTACTATATATCCAAAATAACCTTCACATATACCGATACAATATTTTAAGAAAACACATATACATTAATATATATATATATATATATATATATATATATATATATATATATATATATATATAATTAAAATTTTTAATATTCATCCACAATATCTCCTAAACTTGTAATGTCATTATACTGATCATATGCTAAGTACAATTAGAAAAGAGATTTATTAAAAACATATAAAATGTAAATCATTAAGAATTTAAATCAATTAATACATATATTCAAGACATGATTTAAAACAGTCAATTCACATATTTTATTCATTTTAAAGTACTCTTAGTCTAAAAACTCTAATTCCAATGAATCTTTGTTATGATTTAAATAGTGAGTCAATTCACATATTTTATTCATTTTAAAGTATTGTTAGTCTAAAAACTCTAGTTCCAATGAATATTGTTATGGTTTAAAAGTAATGACCTTAACTTGTTTTAAATAAAATATATTCTATTTCATAGAGTTTATCTTTAAAAATATTCCATGAAACAGTTATAGGATACTAAATCTTTTTAGTTATACAACTATAAATATCTAAACTGAAAATATCTAGTTTAAACAAATTAGTTTTACTTTATAACTTATTGTCACAATATTATCCTTAACCCATAACTTTTTGACTTATTCTAAATGACACACTTTTATTTTTGAGTCATTATTATTTGTATCTTTTTTTTAACTAAACACACTTCCTCTATGCCTGGGTATTATTATCTTCTAGAATATTTGTATTAAAGTACATCTTACTAAAGTCAATTATTTTAATTTTGATCCATTCTAAGTACTTTGATCTATGGGGTCACCAACCTTAACTCCAAAAGATTAAGGTAAGTTCATTATACATGTAATTATACAATCAAGTAATAATTCTCATCAATTTCTTCCTACTTAATATCTTAATCTATATGATTTAAATTATCAATAAAACAAAAGTTTCTTCTTTAAATAATGATAAATTTATTTACTTAATATTACATGGCACAAATTTGATTACACATATCATTTTATATATATAACTCAAATTATCCAATTCAATATAACAAACTTAATTCAAAATATTTTTATATAATTATTTAATTATAAGTTCAAAATCTTAAAAATTATATTATTGTACACATACACATAAGTCAATTCAACATAAACATGTATTCATAATCTATCTGAAATATACTTTTACACTTATCTAATATATAGTTTGCAAGCTATAATTAATATAACTCAATTTTATTATCTAAATCAAATATCAAATTCAAAATATAAATCAAATCCCTTCAAAATATTTCAAATCATAATCTCAATAAATCAAATACCAATAGTATTTCACAACCTTTCTAACTTAAAATGAAATTTATTCAAAAATCAAAAATAACTTTATTTACTTGTCAATTGAAGTAATAGAAAAAAAAATTAAAAATATACGAAGGCTTTTAGAGACCTATTTAAATATTACCAAATCAACAAAAACATTCATTTAAGAGAGAAATTTTAGAAAAAAAAAGTAAGGACCGAGAGATTTTAAAGAAATTTGTTATGTTCATATATAGAGCCAAAAGTTGACAAAGCATAATATTTCCCAATTGTTAAAATCAATAAAATTATGCAATGTTCATATATATATATATAAAAGAGTAAGGATAAAGATATTTAAGAGAAAAGATAACAAAATCTAGTCTAAATCAAAATTTTGATTGTTCGAAATGTTTTATTCTTTATCATCTTGAAGTGGGTATGGTTTGTTGGAGAAAAGAACAATAAATTTTGAAACTTAAAAAGGGATAATCTAGGAGAAGTTAGAGATATAAAACCATGTTTAAAATAAAGAAAGAACCAAGAAGAATAATTGAGTGCCTTATAATTTGTCCATCTTTAGTGTTACATCTGTAATAACTTAGAAAATCTGTCATTTGAGTAGAAATGGTAGAAGTGGAATGAGCACTTGATTATTATATTATTAAACTGAAAACGCGTATTTATATAGAAAAAGTAAGTAGTCAAGTCTCATTTCCACTCAAGTCATCATCTCTCTAAAACCCCTAACTCTTTTTTTCCTCTGACTTTTCTCTAAGTCTATGTTTTCGTACCTTATCAGTTTCTCAAGCGGAGCTCACCATTGGACTCGTTACGAAGAATAGAGTAAGTCTACCCAATCAGAATCTCCGTTAGAGTAAGTTCGTCTTTTGCCCTCTTCCCTTAGAATCATTTTTAGGTTTTCATTTTCCTCTACCTTATGAGCTTGCAGGTGGCCTCTGAGTTATTAGATAGTGCCTTTGTGAGCTCAGTTCCTTAGTATTTTAGTCTGATCGTTGATCAGAGGTCCTTTGGTGTAGGTTCGAGTTCTTGAAGATCTTAGGCTTTGGGGCTGTTAGAGAGAACTTCTAGTGCACTTCAGGTAAGGGAAGATGACTTGCATGTTACCTTATTTCAGTTTATTCGTGATTTAGGGTTTCATTTATAATATGTCTGCGAAAATGCATCTATGATGGTTTATTTGTTGGCATGAAACTTAAGTTGAATTCTTGATTGTTTATTCATTATGGTATGTATGATGAGTATGTGGTAATTGATGGAATGCAAGTTGAATTTCTATTTAAGTTAGTCATATGAGACATGTGTAGTACCTCTGTGGTAGTAAAAACTGTATAAATTATCTGTTAACGGATGTTTTCTGCATAATTTGCCCAGGCGACAGCATCTCGCTTAGGCGAGAATGGTTTCGAGTAGCAAGTATGCTCTCTGGACTGTTTTCGCCCAAGCCGGAAGTTTCTCGCCCACGCGAGAAAGTAGTTTCGCCAAGCGAGGGTATAGTCGCCTAGGCGAGAAAGCCCCTGGAGCAAGTGTGCTCTTTGGAGTGTTTTCGGCTAGGCGAGAAATCTTTCGCCTAAGCGATTAGCTATTCTCACCCAGGCGAAAATAGACCTTGCTCTCTGAACTATTTTCACCCAAGCGATAAATTTTTCACTCAGGCGAGGGGTATTTTCGCTTGGGCGAAATTGGTCTAGCCTAAGCTAAAAAAATAATATTTTTTTTTTTACTTTTTGTTTTCGATTATTTAACTCTTTTGGGAATGCAATGTATGTATTTAATAAAATAGATTATTTGATAGTTTAAGTTTAATTATACGGATGATTTAGTGACTTCTTTAAATGTTGAGATTGAAGTGGAGATTGAGATTTAAAAGTGAATGAATGCATGAGTAGAGATCTATATTGTGATGTGATATTGTTAAAAGTGTTGATAAAGTTGGTCAAAGCCTAGGCATAGTATTTTCAGGAAAGAAAACACCCGTGTCTTGGTTAATTAGGAAGTGCATTGTCTAAGGATGTGATCAATAAAGATTGATATCCTGACTCTACTAGTAATAGGAATCAAATAGATGATCATACTAGGTGGTGAGAGTCGAAGGAGGTCAGAACTGGGTGACTGCAGCTTGAAATATAGCTGGTCAGGAAAGTCTTAGGGAGACTAACCCTGTCATACATGATTGATGATTCATTTGTGTGGGGGCAGTGTGGATTCACAGTTTAGAGATACATGACAGGTGTATATCTCGGGGTCTATTTAATGCACGAATCTTCCGGAAGTAGAGTCATGTTTGTAGTGTGTTAGATTCTTATATGGTGATGATACATGAAATTGAATGTTTTTTATTTGTTAAAATTTGGTTAGCTTACCTTTTGCTTTTGGTTGTATTGTGTTTGATTTTTCTATTTGTGATGATCGTGTCTTGACACGGGAGCAGATAGTGTTGCAGATGTATCTTTGAGAGATCATCTAGATTGAAGGATGTTGTTAGGAATAGTATTATATTTTGAAGAAAAAAAAAATTGTATATGATATTGTAAATATGTTTTGAAATTTCAGTTGATACATGTTAGTATGAAGTAGTTTAAGATATGCATTATGTTAATATTTTAGTTCCTTTAATACAAACTTTAATTTTGTGGGGTGTTACAACATCTTCCATGAAGATATTAATTATCTCAAAGATCTTGTGAAATAAGATGTATAGCATGAAAAATTAATTCTTCTACAAAAACTTTCAAAAATTTAAAAATGATAAAAAGAATATAATTTAAATTCTCCTCTGCTACAGAAAAATTCACTCCAGATCCACAAAAGGTTATTTAAAATCTTAAAAGAGAAATCTACCAAAGTAAAAATTAAAAAAAAAATCTTAAGGGATATTATATCTAGAAAATGAAGTAATTATATAATTTTAGTTTTTTAAAAGTTTAATTGTGCTGATATATTAAAACCAGGTTTTCGTTGTGCTAATTAATTTTTCAAAATATCACAAATCTATGATTTTGGTCTTTAGTAGGTTCTTCGAAGCATCCCAGTTACACGGTTTTAATTGACTTGTGGCATAAATATATATCATCACATAAATTAATAAAAATAAAAAACTATTTTGTGTGATTTGACTTGGCCAAAATAATAGGGTGATGAAATGTAGGGATGAAATTGAAAACTTGTCTTTATTCTTAGTTAACAAAGGCAGGACCAAGTCTTCTTTCACAACCTTTTTCTTATTCTTATTTTGCGTTGCCATCATCATTTTCTTGTCACTTTCCTTTTTCACTCGTTTTATTCCACACTTAGGGGCCAAATTTAACGTCCGAAAATTCCGTTTTTAAAAGTGATTTTATTTTCACAAGAGTTGCTTTTGGTTAAGATTTGAGCTTGAAGTCCGTGAAAATGATCGATCGCCACTGCAAAATGGAAAAGATTCTCCAGATCGTTTTTGTATTTTTTATGTACTGCAAAAAGGTTTAAAATATAAAAAATTAAAAATATTTTAGGTGGACTTTTATTTTATCAAGAAAAAGGTTGTTATTAATTAAGTTATTAGACCGATTTTTCAGTTTTTTTTGACCAATTATTTTTTCAAGACATTTTGTGGTTTATTTAAATTGGTTATGTGACCGATTCAGTAGTTTTGTTATCCGAGTGGCAGTTTCTGTATTGTTTATAAGTTACGCATTTTCTATCTCCTTTTGCTAACTTATTTTACTTACAATAGAATTTAAAATGTACAAAGAAATAAATATTTTACCAAATTTTGGGGGTATGCATTATTTCTCTACCCCACTCGAATGGAACCAACTTAGTCATAGTATTTGAGTTGGATTGAGTTAGTGTCAAAAAAAATAAGAATTATTGGCAGTTGCTGCACGATACAAACACTAATCAAATTTTTAATATATCAATAATGTATTTATTATTTTTATTTTAAAATTTATTATTAAATAATTGTTTTATCTCTCACACAAATTATTTTTGTAATATATACTGTTACGTTTTAAAAGATATAATATATTTTTATTTTCCTTAACAACAATAAAAATAATATTTAATGACTTTTTTATTTTTCATTGATTTGTTAAAATAAAATATTTTCCTTTTAAGATATTTATAATTTTAATTTTTTAAAATAAAATATTTTTCTGTTAATATATTTATAACTTTAGTTTGTTAAAATTAAATATTTTGCTAATAAGATATTTATTTGAGATGAAACAGTGATATGATTAATTTTAAAAATTAAGTTGAATAGATTATTTTTAAATATTTAATTTTGTGATAACAAATTCAGTTAAAAAAATATAAATATTTTTTAATATTTATAAAATTATTTTTTAATTGAAAAAACAAAAAATTGTATTTATTGTTAGGAAGTAATTGCCAAAAAAAAAATTACCATATCCTTTAAAATATATATATGAGAGAGAAAAAAAAAACATTAACAGCCTTTTTCTTGATGGCAGTTATTTCCTGCACGATAAAACAATATTTTTTGTATTTAACAAATTTTTAATATTCCAATAATATTTTTATATTTTTATTTTAAAATTTATATATTAAACAATTGTTCTTGATTGCACTCACATAAAAATACGCACGTGGGAAAAAAATAAAATTATTTAATATATAAATTTTAAAACAAAAATAATAAGGATATTATTGACGTATTAAAAATTTGTTAAATACAAAAAGCAATTTGAAATAATTACCAGAATTATTTTAAAATTTTAAAACTGTATATTTTCTTGACCAGATCAATTTGATAAATTTTCCGCTATTATATTGTATATGTATTCTGATTAAATAATGTACCTAAAAAATTAAATTCAACGTAAAAGCATTTTTATTAGTCGTTTATAATTTAATTTACAAACTTTTTTTCATGAAGTTTTTAGTTATAAATGAGTTCTTGCTATAAAAAAAAAAGTATTTTCCTTTCTTATAAAAACCATAAATGAGAAGGAAAGTTGAGTTTTAGTGAACTTGTTATTATAGTAAAGTTATTAAATGACGTGTAAGTATAGGATTAAAAAGTAGTTTAAATTTTAAATCCTAAACTCGGGGATGAGTTAACTACTAGAGATATTTTAGGAATGTTTAGGTAAGAGATTAGGATAAAAAAAAAGACATGTTGTTTAATGTATGTGCCTTTTTTAATATTTATATTTTTATGAATAATAAATTAAGATTAAAAATATAAAATTGATAGATCCAGTTCAAGGGTTGTAACACCAATACTCAATATAATGAACAATAAATTTGTTGGATTTGCTTTTAATTTGACTTAAATAACTAAAATACCTAACCCATAATGTTTTTGGATTGGGTTAGATTAGTTTGAATGGGTACACATAACTCTAAATACCCTTACAATGATACAATGAACATCTTAATATCTCTTACACCTTTTATAAGATTACAATTTATGTGATTTATTTGCTTCATCACTGTACCATCCATGATAAGGAATTTATGAACCTTTAAATGATATATATACATTCCATAATCGTTGACAAAAGTATAAGTAATTCATATTATTAAAAAACTAAGGCATAAATAAGAATTAACCTAGCTAAGTATAGACCAATTGAGTATTGTTCACAAGCATAAGTCCTCCATCTTAGAATATATAAATAAATTTCAATCTAAAGGACAAGTATGATTCATTTATGAACAGTTAATGTACAAATACAACTTTTAATTATTGATTTAAATGATGAAATGTCATTATAGGTACTCAACTTTCCACCTATTAAACTTAAAAATAATGGCACATAGACAAATAATAGAGAAGTCCTAGGACACTATAGAAAAAAAAGCGACCGACACTAAGTATCAATCATTAAAATAGACATAAACACAAATACATTACATAATAAAATATTATATAGTATCCATCGATCAAGTCATCTTAAAAATTGAAATAGACTGTGTTAGTCAAGCCAACACAATGATAAAAATAGCTTTATATTTTTTATATTTCAAATTCTATTATTTTTTATTTTTTAGTGTAATAAAAAACATAAATAAATATATGTAGAAGTTTTTTGTTTTTGCTAGTATTATTATTAATAATAATATATTAATATTATTTTTATTAATATATTAATAATAATATTACTATTATTAATATAAATGTTAAGTATAATTAATTATGTTTAAAATATTTTAACAAAAACCACTCTCTTTCTAGACAACAGAATCCTATAATTTACTCTATCTGTCTTAGAAAAAAAATCCTAAAACTCCTTGTTCAGCTTTCTTTGTTGTTGTGTCTCAAAAATCATAAATCCCTTCTTAGTTCTCTCTTCTCTTTATCTCTTTCTTGATTCAAATTAGAGATTCAGAAGTCCCATATAATTCCTGGTGTAGGATAGAATAAGTTTAGCTGGTCACCATTTTGGTCTAGATAAATATAAATTTTTCTCTGTTCTTAAGCGGTTTTGGGGTTTTTGTAAAAAGAAAATATGTGTGCACTTTCTTGCCTGTAGTCTTAGAGACATAAAGAATAATCCTTATTCGTTTTAGATCCTAAGGGTGGGTTCAGATAATTTATCAGAACTGTACGTTACAGGTTGAGTATCCTTGCAAGCAGTAGCTTGGATTCTTTTATAGGTGATTCTCTATTATATATAGGTAAGGGAAACTAGTTTAAATGTTTTTAACAGTAATTACCTTTTATTAAGTACGAATTGGTCGGGAAAATAAGTCTTAAAAGTTTGCTATAGTACGCTATGTTAGAATATTTAATTGTGGAATGAGATATGGTTTTTGATTTGATATGTTCTCTAACAATGATAATGAAATTTTGTATAGTTTGATGAAATGACCAATTTTATGTTAATTGAACTTGTGGGAACAATAAACGTTTGAATGACTAGTAATTAACTATTGTCCTGATGTGAGATTTATCCTTATATGTTTTGATGTTATGGATTGAATGAGATGTAGAGAATGATATGAAATGGTGATCGATATATAGTATCTCTAGAAAAGGAGATACCCGTTTTGAGATTGTTACGATGTGCATTGTTTGATGATTTGTCGAAAAGGAAGTATCCAGACTCTACTAGTATATTAGAATCACATAGATGAAGATTACTAGGTGGTGAGAGTCGATGGACGTTCGGACTGAGTGACTGCAGTTTGAAATATAACTGCTCAGAAAACAAGGAAACTAACCTTGTTATACAATATTGATGATTGGGGGTTGTGTGGATTCACAGTTTGGAGTTGCATGATAGGTGAAAACCTTTGAGTCTAACTTAATGCACGAGTTTTCCGGAAGTAGAGAGTCAAGTGTCTTTGTATGTAAGTCAGTATATGTATGATATGAGTTATTGTAGAGACTAATGACAATGTGATGTATGAGATAAATCATGAAAGTCTGATGTTTGTAGTTTGGTTGAGATAGGAATTTAACTTATGAATATACATTTTTTTAAAACTCTCTAGCTTACCCTTTTCTTTGGTTTGTTGTTTGTTTTGTTTTTAAATATGTGATGATCATGTGTTGTGTTACACTTGAGCAGAGGATTTGGCAGGTGGTGTGACTTTGAGCTGATAGAGAAGTTTATTTTTATTAGAGAAATTTATTTTTATTTTATTTTATTTTATTTTGGAATTGCACGAAGATATTTTTATTAAATATTATGTGAAGAAGTATACTTTGAGATAAATGATGAATATATGGATATTTATATTAAAGTTTATTATATAATTTTTATGCAATAAAGTTTCTATAGAAAAAATATGGGATGTTACATATGGTATAATCATGATAATAATACATTACTTCTCATTAAATTAACCAATTAACGGGATTGAATTTCACATTAAGTAATTATAATAAATATTGGAATTAAAAGTGATATTATATTTATTATTTAATTATAATTATAAGTTTAAAAGTATTTACAAAATAACAAAACTACCTTCAAAGTTTAAGAAGAGATTATTTTATCTTAACTCGTTTTTTTATTTTTCATATTTATTATTATTTAAAAAATAGAACTTGAGACATCAAATTATCAAACTTGTATCTAAAAAAAACTCAAGATTTTTTTTATAAAAAAGAACTTCTTATTAATTTTGTTAATGTTCATAAAATGTTATTAAATCCGATTTTAAATACTTCCGTCACATTCTAACTACTAAGACATGACATAAAATATGATAAAAATATTAATAAAACAAATTTTAATCCATATCAATTTTATAAAAGTGATTTACTAGTAAGACCTAAATCTAAGTGGCAATAGAAACACATTAAATGAATGTACACGGTAAAGTAAGAGTCTACAGTAACATATTAAGTTTAACTAATAAAAGAACTAAAGAAAAAGAAAAATAAGGATCTTGGCAAAAGATCACTAGTATCAAAAGGGGTTTTTATACACATTCAATTGGAGCATCAATGTGCTAGAAAAAGAAAAATAAGAAAAAGGAAAATCACATTCTTACTTGACAAAAACTGTAATGGAAGGAAACAGTGGCTCCTAAAACGAATTAAAAAAATAGATCATTTTTAAATTAATAAAATAATTAAAATTATAATATTTTTATCTAAAATTTATTTTTCGAGTTTTTTGTGATGCAAAATTATCTATTAAATTATCATAATTAATTTTATTTAAAATATCTTTTCAGTAAATAATAAAACAAATTCGTTTAATATTATTCTATATGTTATATATGTATTTGGAAAATAATTTATTCTTTTTATATAATTAAGAATATCAATTGATTTATCATTTTCCAATACTATAATCTACTTTATGATATTTAATTCTGAAAATAAATCAAAGCCATCAAGATCCAACAAATTATCATATTTTAGATTCTTGTATTTTTCTTTACAACACCTTTCTACAGTGTTCTTTATCTTTAATTATTTGTTCTTGAGCACGTTTATCTATTGTTTTATCTTTTGACAATCTCATTTTCAGATCAATCCATATATTCATATTAATAATGTGTTCATCACTTATTTCATGACTCTTTAACTTAGCACTAAGGTTGAGTATCAGTATTGAGCTTCTGTTTGTAATGTCAGAAGACTAGTTGGTAAACATTCTCACCAAAGTTGTTACAAGCAAAGCATTTACCCGTGTCCTTAGCAAGCTAAGCATTGGTGATCCTACTGCTCACCTTGAAGAGGAGGAGTGTTAGAATATTATAATTAAAGAAATCAGAGATAATGAAGGAATATCAGTCAAATAGATAATCAAGGGAGTATCAAAGAAAACAAATCAGTAGAATATCAACAGAGAGATAATCAAGGGAGTAGAATATCAGAGAATATCAAATGTATTTATTTAGAATAATTTCTATATTTAGTTTCCTAGAATTCTATATTAAGTGAGCTATTGTAAACAAAGAAAATAACATTCAATAAAAAACCTTCTTCCATGTTATCATATTCTTTGTTCATTTCTGCTTTCATGTTATCATATTCTTTGTTCATTTTTGTTCGATACCATCGCAAGAGTTTTCCTGAGTTTGAGAATTAAAATTATTATCATGAAAATTATTATCTACGTTGACTATTTTATTATTATCTTCACCTATATTTATATTGTTATCTTCTTCATTCAAAGAAGACTCGCCTGTATTTTCTAATTCATTTTTTTTTATTTTTATAAATTTATCCATAGCCTTTTTTGTGATTCAATAAAAAGTTCAACTCTTTTTTTTATTTTTAAGTTTTGAATAACCTAATTCAAATCTTCTAGTTGACATATTTGTATATAAAATTAAAAACTAATATATATATATATATACACACTGAATATATCTTATAAGTATTTAAAATGAGACTAAGTTAAAAAGATAAAACTTGATTTTCAAGACAATGAACTTGATCGTCTCCTACTATCTTTTGATCTTGTCTTTTGGTAAGTCTTTAAATATAATATATAAATTCTAAATTCTTGAATCTACACAAATTATTTTAATATTATAAGTGTATAAAATTAAACAATAATAAAAAATAAAAAAATGAGATCAATTCATCAAGTGAATACAAACTCTTTCTCAATCAAACTACCGTTCCAAGTCTCCAAATAAAGACACACGATAAACACACGGTATAAAATGATGAAAGAAATTTGAAACTGGAAACAAATTGGAATAATATTATGGAAGAACAAAGACATATAGGAAGGAAAGAAGAAGATAAGTGAAAAAGGAAGGGGAGAAGTGAAAAAGTCAGAGATAATGAAAGGACATATAAAGAAATGATATCAGTGTCAATGTGTTGGAATATAAAGAAGAGATAAACAAAGAAAAATACAAAGTTTTTTCAATTTCTTTTTTAAAAAATATTATTAATTTATTATAAGAAAGTTTTAAGAATATTATTTATTAAATAATAATATTTATAGTACCAATATAAATTTAAAGTCATTAAATAATATTTATAGCACCGATGTAAACTTAAAGTCATTTTAAATTTTTAATTAATTCTTTTTAGTATAGTTTTAAAATTAATTTTTTTATTTTATAATAATAGATGAGTGTTAAATTTTCTGAGGCCTTTGAGATCTTGAGGCCTAAAACGGGTGTTTTACCTGTTTGGGCCTTGAGTCACTCACTCCTGATCCTTATCCCATACTGACAAATTCTTCCTCTACCTCTATACCTTCTTTCTTTCTGCACCTCCATAAAAAAATTTAATTTCCAAAATACCCATATTGAAATGATCCGATTAACATTTGTAAAACAAGATGACAACCCATCTAATTCACATTTTTTTTTTTAAAGATGTAAATCGGATGGGTTGTCATCCGATTATCATTTTGCAAAATAATATAACAACCGAATGATACCTCATCCATATCACATTTTGAAAAAAAAAAAATGTGTACAACATCTTATTTTTCAGTGTAAGCCCAACTTCGCCCATCTCCATGGCGGTTCTCCTTCTCCTTATCCTCTCCCTCCTTTCATGAAATTTTGCAGCATCTCACTCCACAATGCGCTTCCTTCCTTGATTCCAGGGACCCCTTCCTTTTCTACTTCAAACTGGGTACGCTAACCACAACTCTCCATTTAGGTCACGCCTTTCAATTTTTGATTGAAAATTATTGATGGAATTGGAATCAAGTATGTGGAAGTGGGTGAAAGTGAAGCAGAGGAGAATGCATAACTGTTCTACTATTTTATTCGGTGAGATAATAATTCTCGACCGCAACCCACTCCCATAGCACCTCAGGTCATTTTAGTCATTTCAATGAGTATTTTGGAAATTAAACTTTTTTTATCGAGGTGCAAAAGAGGATATAGAAGTGGAGGAAGAATTTATCTCTCATACTTAATGGATATAAATTTTTATCTCATTCTATGCATACCTATTCCTTACATATATCTTTATAATTTTAAATGTTAATTAAATACTTTTTATAAAAGATTAAAATCACACCAAAAGAAACATAATATTATTAAGTATTCAATCTTAAAAATAACTTATTTATTATTCCAAGTATTAATTAACTAATTTTTTATAAAGAATAAAAATCATAGTAAACATAATATTATTAAATATTCAAGGTTAAAAATATATACAATTTCTTTTTCTTTAATATCAAAAAACCAAAAACAAATTATAATTATACAGGTATCAAATGAGAATGTCAAATAATTATATAAAAGAATAAAAATGATGAAATGTATAAAATAGAGATAAGTTACTAAATTATAGATCAAAGAAAATTATTATATTTTTTTTGAATTTTCTAATAAATTAAAAATATTTTAGTAATTTAAAGCAGATATGAGTACTGAAATAGATATGAATAATTTTCTTTGAATTTTCTAATAAACTAAAAATATTTTAGTAATTTAAAGCATATATGAGTAGTGAAATAGATACGAAGATAATGATTAGACAAATATATACATATCATCTTTTATTCCTATACCTAATTTTAAAAAAATCAAATATTATTTTTACTTATTTCCGGTCAATATAAATTTTATATTAAAATTAAGACGAGTTCGAAGAATTTCAATAAAAAGATATTCATTTACATCCCGAGCTTCAATTTCCAAGAAGTCATATAGAATTATTGTACGTTATAGAATCATACCATAACATATGAGTTCGTAGTATTTAAACAATCATGGAAGAGAGGTGTGGTCATGGTCTAAATTTTTAATTTAATTTTAAAAATTTGTATAATATAATCCCTTATTTATTGAAAGAATACATCAATTCAGTTGTTTTGCAATTAAAGTTTATGCAAAAACCCTTCTATAAAACAATAAATTTATAACAATTTTAATTAATTGAAAATAAAGTATGAAATTTAATTTATGAAAAACTAAATCGGCAACCGAAAATCTTAAATTTTAAGCCTACGGTGAAGAGAACATTTTCATAATTAATTCTTTTTATAATGTATTATTTTTTGCCTCATGTTTTCTAACTCAGTAAACCAAATATTAATCTCATTATTACGACGAGTTTTTGTACATTGCAAAAATCGAACAGAGTGTACTTACTATTTCAATCTATCTTATTTATATTGTACTAAGATACCTTGAAATTTGTAAGGAAATTTTATATCAGTGCAAAAAAGTTAATATGGAATCTAAAAATCAAATAGGTTTATTTACAATAATAAGTTACATAATTTACTTACAATTTCTCCAAAGAATTGTAACCATTCAAAGCTTCAGAAAAGTTTGTAAATGAGGAATGAGAATCATACGAAGTTATCTCAAGTATAAGTTATAGTATAGATGTTGTTTTATGTGGTTCTAGCAATATACTTTTTAACACTTTCATCCAATTTTAATTTCAATGCAAGAATTTAATGACTTACATTTTAATATTTTTTTTTATTTTAATTTTTCAAAATTTAAATAATATTTTTTTAAAATTTTGTGGATCAATTTAAATGTCGAATTTTATATCACATTTTTAGTGAAAACGTTTTACAATAATAATTTTAGGTCTTTTGATTGAACAAAAAGTTTTGTTGAATCTATGTGGGGATGAAAATGTGTGTTTGGTAGGCAAGCATCAACCAAATATCTGGTCACTTTTTTTTTTTTTTTTTTTTTGGATGTCAAGAACATGCGATGCTGCCATTGAGTTTCGTGGTGCTCCTTTTGTACCCATCTACGAGCACAAATAACGGAAATGGTAATCCAACATTTGTGTCTACACAATCTTAAGCACATTCTTCATGTTTGTGAAGGCAATTTTGTCTATCACACAAAAGTTGTAAATATATTTTTCTAAAGTATCTTTTGAACGGATGTGATTCCTATTTTTGTCCTTTTAGTGTTTAACTCATTTTTTTTAAAATATTTTTCAATTTACTGATTAATTTTTCTAAGAGTGATTTGATCAGTAAATTGGAAAAGATTGGAAAGAAAAAACACGAGTTAATGATGAATTAGCAAGTTAAAAATATTGGAGAGAAAAAACACAAGCTAATCGGTGAATTAATAACAAAAAGATGAAAATAACAATCATATCATTCGTTTGATAACAATCTCATATCAAAGTGTACTTAAAAGAAAGTAAAAAAGTATTAAGTATTAAATAAAATAATTAAAAACAAAACTCAATTAAAAAGATCTAAATTTATTTATTATGTAACTTACTTAATTTAGTAAGCATTAAAATTCATTTTTTTACGTATTTAGCATAAATATATTTTTTTTCCTAAAAAGTTTATCCTTAACTTACAGCTTGTACTTTTTTTTTTCTATGAATATGAGAATTAGCATCTAGAAGTCCATGAAATATTTTCTATGACAAAAATTTCGTATGCCTACTCCATTGTTTTGTTGGTCAAGAGCCAAGTGCGCATCGTGCATATATGTAAAAGAAATAGTGTGTTACATATGACAACTTGATCATTTGGACATTTTTAATTATGATCAAATACATTTTCTACAATAAAATAATGTTTTCAAGTATTTTTTTTTTCAAAATCAAAAAGCAACCAAGCAATGATTATTTGAAAAGAAAAAACGATGTGATCCGTTATGAGAAATACTTTTTCGGATTATTTTTTAAAATGTAAGTGTTGACTGCATTTTGTTTTTAATTTTTTTTTTGTCTGAACATTTTTAAAATGAATTTTAGTTGTCATCTATGGTTACATGTGTGCCAAATTGTGAGAGATGATTCTATAAATTATGTGTTTAAAATTATATTTTTTGTTATTTTATTCTTTGAAAGGTTTCATCCCTATGCAAATTAAATTCTTAAAAGGATAACATAGTTTACAATTAGTTTGACAATTTTGTATGATAAAACTTTCTTAAAGATTAACTTGTATAGACATGCACTTTCCAAAAATCAAATATATTAAAGGACACTTTGATACCTTGAAATGCATGATTCTTGTTGCCTCTCATACACCAAAAGTTTGTAATCTCTGTAATATAGTTTTTGAGTAAATCCTCTGTCATACTAAACCTCTATCAAAAACATTGAAATCAAACAAATTTTATGCCAACATTGTAACTACAAAAGCTATAAAAGACAAGTTTTTCCAAAACTAAATTCTTAACAGAAGTACAAACACAAACTGACATTTCAATCCATGGAGCATGGTGCAGTAGCTAGCTACAACATCATCACTAGTGCAAAGAAAAAGCTTAAAAATGAAAAATCAAATAAGCTAAATAAGCCATTGGAAATACTAGTCTCTCACTGTACACTAGTACAATTACCATAAACTCTCAAGTCTGAAGAGAATGAAACTAAAGATGAAAAAGCTTAAAAAGCTTTACAGTGAGAAGAACATCATGAGGAGGCTTGTACAGACATGTTTGTGCATACCACAAAACAAGTGTTTGATTGAATTCAATTAGGATGAAAAATCTCAAAGCCTCAGAGTGAGATCAGGAGATGCAGATGTCTGTGCTGGAAGAACAGCTGCTACAAACCTAGTACTTGAACTATGAGCATGTGCAGCATCATGCCTCAAATTCACAATGCCACCCCTTCCATCTATCTGTCTGAAACTGCCAGGCCAAAACACACCAACATCATCATCTTCCACAAAGATTGGTGTCCGAAAATAGTCTTTTCCAAATTTTGCTGCAGCCCTCATATCAGGAGCCCTCAGTGCATGCACATGTCCTTGGTGCATGGCAGCATGAGCTTCAAGGCCAAGAGACCGAAAAGCAGAACCATGCAGAGGCAGAGATGCTAAGCTTGTGTACCTTTCAGTGAACATCCCCATTCGCATTGCACGCTTTGCCATTGTCCTCTCCCTTTTGTGAGCATTCTGATGGCCACCTAATGCCTGCGAGCTATAGAATTTCCTCCTGCAATAGTTACAAGAGAAAACTCTCGGAACTGCCAATGCTGAGGCATTAGTTTCACCTTCTACTTCACTTGTACCTTTCAACTCTTCATCACTGTGATTCAAGTTGAGGGTCAAGTCAAGGGACACAAAACCCGAATCAGGATCAGAACTGGTGTTGTCCATAGTAAAATCATGTGCTGTTTCTTGTAGCGATTCATATGATCCTACTTGGCTGCATATTTTTAAACCATCTTCAGGTTCCAGGTTCAAGTTTGGTGTCATCATGATCTGCTATGAGCTAACTTCTTTCCCAGTAAGCAATTTTCAAACTTTCGCTTCAGTCAGCTTACCATTTAAGCATCATCTGCATTGATGATGAAGCACATTATTTGTTATGAGAGTAAAAGCTAAGAACATACAAAATTCTGGTGTTAATATCAAGTGGCATGCAAACGAAGCATGGCTGAGTAATTCTTTCACACATAAGCAACAATGCAACCTGTTTTAACTAAATCAGAAATCAACTTTGCAGAAAAACAAAGACTTTGTGGGAAGTGATACACTGCAAAGGGAGAAAAACATCAGAACAGAAAATGACTACAAAAAAACACTTCCCCTACCTTAGCTCACGTAATACCAAATCTCAAAGCTGTTAAATTAATGTCTGGATACCATTATATTTAACTATTATTTAAATAACAGTTCATGCAAACACCAAAGCTATAAACAAAACAAATTTTGCAGTTTGAGCCATGCAGGGTATAAACATGTATTCAAAGGAGAGTCACAAAGTAAAGATGAAAGAATAATAAAATATATAAAAGAAAGAGAATACTTAGAATTGCATGAGTAAGAAATCAGAAGGGATATTAGTGGAAAAGAAGTAGAGAACATAAAAAAGTAAATGTAAAAACTTTTTTGCTATTGTAGCTGACTCAAATCTTCAGTGACAAAGGTTTGGTGTCTTGTTTGCTAGACCAACTCTCAGAAAGTTAAAACATTGCTCTTATCATAGATGCAGAGGGTCTCATGAGCTTCCAATATGACTTTGTTCCTTGGTCCAAATGCATTTCAAACATATTTTTCTATAATTATTGAAAAAAACTATAAGGAGCACTTAAGTTTCAATCACTGAAAAGAAACTAACAGAGTTCACCCCATAGAGTATATGACTGAAACATAGGTGTATACTTTGAATAAAACCCAACATAAATGAATTCATTGAGTGATTGATGGTAAATCTTGATTGTTGTCTTCAGTCACTAGCAAGACTTTCATCATTTTTCTACCCTTGTTTGCCATAATTTATTTTCACCCATCAACTTTAAAACACACTATTGGACTCATCTGAACTACACCCACCAGCCTTAGGCATTATTACAGCCCTAAAGCATAAGTTACACACTTTTTGGGATAAAGGGTAAAAAAAAGATAAAATGGAAAAAAAAATCCCACATTTAATCCATCAAATATTAGAACTGAAAACAAAACGCATTTCCCCAAGCTATCTGAAGATACCAACCAACAGATTCCCACATTACTCATCAGTTCTTTTGACATACTTTCTCATAAAAAAAAAAAAAAAACATCTTTTGCAATGGACCAACCACCCAAGGCTTCTTCAAAACAATAAAATCAAACAGAAAATCAAAAAATTGCACAACCTCAAAGGAAAGAAGATAAAAACCCCCACCCCAACCCACCCAGTTTATGGTTCAGACCAGGAAAACAAACTTTCAGAGAAACTGAAATTTATAAAGCCAGTAACATAAAATTAGAGAACCCTCATTAATATTTCCCCTTTAGATCTAATTTTTACACTGAAACACTAAAATTAAAAACAAAACAGAGGTAAACACAAACTCCTGAAATCAACAGGCAAAAGTTTTTACTTGCACAAGGTGGAGAGAGCCTTCACTAAACTCCGCCGCAGAAGAGACTCAAAACCAGACCCCAGAAAAAAGTGAGAAAACAATGATTAAAGCAGGACAAGGCTTGAAAATGCATGTAAGAAATAGAAGACAGGGGTAAAGGAAATGCGAGTCTTTAAGTGAAAAGATGAGTGGAAAGAGGCACTTACATAGTACTGTACTATAAGAAAAAAAGGGAGAGAATCTGTAGTGAGAAGCTACTTTGGACTTTGAAGAAGAATATGAATGAACTACATGGGGGGCGTAGGTATTAATATTATACTATTGTTGGTACTACTTTTTTAAAAATTCACCACTAAAAACTAAAAGGAGATAAGATTACAGAGAGAGAGAGAAAGGGAGGGTGAAAATAATGGAAAAGCTGAGGAAAGAGAAATGAGAATGATGAAGGGAAGTCAGAGAAGTCAGATAGCATGCATAAACACTAGAACCACTTCTTTTGTCCAATTTTGAAGTTTCTATACGTAGTTCCATTTTTCTGTGCTTTTGGGTCTTAATTGAGGATCAGTGAGGGTCTGTGAGTACAAAAATATGGACAAGCAGAAAGACAAAGAAATTAATTTGGGTGCTTTGTGTGATACCCCACTCAACCAACCAACACAACAAGACATGGTCATATCATATCATAATATATAGTGTGCTTCTTCGGCTTCCACTAAGAAAAAAAAGGAACGGTCCATTATATTCAATAATAACAGTAACAACACAGCATTTCAATTCCTTTAAGCCACATAATAATATACTAATAAATTTTCTATTCTTTGTATTGTTGGAACATCTTTCTCCATGCTATCATTAACCTACCTCTCTCTTTGTCCTACTCAGATATCTTACATGGACCCCCATAACTCCCCTTCTACCCTTTCTCATTTCCCAGTTTTTCTTTTTTATCAGAATCACTGAACTAGTTCATGTGAAGTTAATTTCATATTTTTCTTTCACTGTTGCAGATACCAAAGAATGATCTTTAGTCTATTTTCTTCACACAAAACCAAGTACAAATTAGTTTGTGGGTTATGCATGTTGCATAACAGTTGCAATTTGGTGTGCACAATAAAAGAGAGACACACCTGTTCTGCTGCACAGGAGTGACACGATTTGTTGAGCAGTAAACAACTTTTTAGGGTTTGTCGTTTTGGTAATGTTGTTTTTTTATATGTCTAATCTAAAGTACAGATTTATTTGACTTGCACAGTTCGAAAAACCTCAGTCGAATCAACTCTGGATGATATGTTGGGATTACAAATTGGAGAACCTTTTATTTTTGGTCTAGATTAGATTTATTTTTTACAGGTACTAGATTATTTTTCAATTTTTTAAAGTTATTTTAAATGTACTTTTTAAGGTGGAATAAAACTAAAAGGAATTATCATTCACATATGGAATTATTTTATGAGACTAATGGAAATCTAAATACATGAGAAGAGTTTCAGTAAATTTTTTATTTTTAATTTAAAAAAAAATTATCCTCTAATTTCAAAATAGTCTATTATAGAAAGTTGACACATTAGGGATTAAAATAGAGAATTAGAAAAAAAAATACGAGTAAAATCAACCCTGACCTAAATTTAAGAAATTAAAAATATATTGAAGCAAAATAAAATAAAGTATGTTTTCCTTTTGAAATATGCAAGTATTATTACATTTTTTTTCTCCCCTAAAGATATGGTTTGGTTGAATTAACTACATATCACTAAAGAATATTCTTTAGTAAATTAAGCTCTCTCATGACAAATTGAATTTAATACACTTAAAAATATTCAATAAAAATATAATTTTAATTAAAATATATACTAAAATAGTTTTAATCAAACAAATTGTCTTTCACAAGCTTGATGTTCCATAAATGATTCGTTTAATAGATAAAATATTATAAATGAAAGTTGAAGAAAGAGAATTTATGGTCGAAAAAATATTATAAAATTGACATGTTTTTTTTTAAAGTTTAAATTTATTCATATGGGTTTAGCATAAAAATTTATGTTTTAATAGAAATTATTAGAATTTTATAGAAAATATATTATGAAAAGGGGTACTTTTTATCCATCAAAGAAAGAAAAACTATATTTTAAGCTTAAATCATTTTTAGTTTATAAAGTGAGTGGATTTTAATTTTGTAAAATATTTTCCTTTTGTTTTTTTCTTTCCAACATTTAAAACAGAAAAAGTTAAAAATAAGAATAAAAGATTATGATAGAAAAGAAGGGTATATTTCAAAATAAAATATATAACAAATGCAATACTCAAATATTTTTTCTGAAAAAAGTAGTGTAATTTACTTAATAAATAACTACTCCCTATGTCAATAACTTCTATAATCCCTATTTATGTGGGCAAAACTATTTTGGTGTACATTTTTATATGTTACATTTTATTCTTGAAACTGTAAATATTATTTCCCTTTCATAATCTTATACATATTTCTAAATTACTTATATCATTCAACAAAATGTCTCTTTTTTTTCATTGATTATATATGAAGGGAATACATTATATTCTTTCATGATTTTGATGTACACATTTTGTTTATTCTATTTAATCTTATGACTATCATTATTATTTATCACAATAATCTTATTTATACTATCCTCTAATAATATAATTAATCCACCCACTAATCACCTACTTAACATGTAATTATCACTAATTTTTTTTAGTGTAGAGACATGGATTTGCCTTCTTTTCACTGTCATTAAGAGAACAGATATGGTGAAACCACTACAATCCTTTTCTTTTGCTGCACAAACTGCAATGTCTTAACTCTGTTGGACCACCAACCAGGTACGAGGCAACTTTAACACTACTTCTCTCTTTTCTAGATACAAGGATTAAGAGAGGAAAGGGATCCATATATATATATATAAAGACAAAAGAAAGGACCACATTCTGGTTGCTGCATTTAGTTTATGTTCACATCCCCAGATGTTTTTTTCTACATGGTAAATGGGGATTTTGATACAGTGTAAATGGATAGCAATTTAGTTTTTGAAAGAGAAAAAAAAATGTTTTAGTCCTTAAATAAGTAAAATACATAAATTATTCAAGATATTTCATGTGTACTTCATATATCTCGCATTTCACACTCATTAACTCTTTTTGGTGAACTTTTTTCCATGATGCGATTGCATGTTTCGTCCCTTGTTGGAGGTCACTGTCACTCTCTAAAGTCCTTTTCACCACTTTGAACTGTTCACCGTCCTCAGAGATACCATAACCCTTCTGAACAACATTGATTAAAAAAGTTATAGTAGCTTATTGCAAATGCTTCGCCACTGACATTGATTCTGATGGTTCTTGGATACTATATAATTTCATATAGCTTTTATAGAAAAATTTGAAACCAAATAAAAAAAAGAAAAAAAAGTTCAAAATGGGTGTTAAACCAAACAAGTTTATTGTTTTCATTTTTGATTTGTTGTTTTACCAATAAGCTATGGTGCCCTTTTTAAAGTTCTTTTACACGCACGTCTTTGTGATGGGCAATAAGCAACTTTTTTTTTCCCTTTGTGATGGTGCTTCTTACACGTACAAATTGTAATGACCTCAAGATAGTCATTGAATTTTGGGAGAGTTTTTTTCTGCTTACTTTGGCATTTAGTTACTCGTGATCTTTGTTTCTATCAAGCAAATTAAGTGAAGAGGGAAAAAGAAAAGTTTTTAAACCTTCTTAAGGGACCAGAGAGTTTATTGTAGCTTTGTGTATGGTTCAAATCGTCATTTTACTAAAATGATAATACTTTAAATTTAAATATGAAGATTGTAGCAATATGATAAAATTAAAATATGGTGATTCTAAAAAGTGATGCCAACTTTTTAAGCACGAACTGCTATCATAATACAAGAGCAAATATATAGTATAATATGTGTAATTTTTATATTAATTATGTCAATGATGATATTTTTTTAGTAAGCATGCCAAGTCAATAAATAATATAGAAAAATAAGTATAAGTGTTGAATCCACAAGAAATGTTATTAATTGAGAACTTCAGCTAGTGTAGTAGCTTAAGCAAAACATGTTTAAGGATTAAATACAGAACAAATTGCCGTGAAGGTATTGAGTTGTAAAAATAAACAGAAAACAGAGTATAAATGTAGTAATGGAGAACTATCTTTAGTTGCTTAATACAGCCATTACAATGTAACCCATTCATGTGTTGCACGATATAGAGGGTATCAGTATCAGAGAGGTTTATTTATAAGGTTTTACCCTTTAGGCGAGTTGAGATGAACCTCCAAGGCTTTGAATGCCCAGAGTCCAGTCAAGACTGTGACTTCCACCGCCAACAGGGTTTTACCAATTATATGTTGATATAAAATTCAGTAAAGGTGGCAGAGCCTCCTAGTTAGAATTTTATATAAAAGATAAAATTATAAGCTCCAATAAAGGTGGCAGAGCCTCCTAGTTAGGAATTTATAATTTTACAAAATTTTATAAATTTACACAGAATAAGAGTAGGTATAAATTTAAATAGAATATAAAAAGATAGAAATATAAAGCGAGCGGAAAAAAAAGGATAAGCAAATGAACTGGAAACATGCCTTAATAGAATACACAGTAAGTTATTTTATATAGTATAGTTTAGAATATAATAACTAGAAGGTCTTATATTAACTTTGAGATTAAAAGGTTTTCAGAACTTTCGTCTTCTGGATATTAAGAAGACCTCTTTCAGGACTTACGACTGCCCATCACTTGGGTCTTACTTTGGCCTGTTCTGGTCAATTCACCTGTCTCAACAAAAATTTTATTTCTTTTAAGCTCAATCTTAACATAAAACCTTCAAGTTTAAATTATATTCGCATATACTATATAAAACAACTAAGGCATCTATTAAGACATGATAAAAAGTTTAGCCAGACATATTCATAACAACTTACAATATGTTCTTCAGAGTAAGAGGAGAAAGAGAGCAATCTTACAAAAGAGTAGAGAGAAGGCGGAGTTTCTCACACTAAAATTTCTGATATATTCAGTCTGTGTCTTTCAACTCAGGAGGGACTCTCCTTTTATAGACTCATACATATAAAAAGACAAACTTGCTACAGGAAAGGCACTTATTACAAATTCAAAAAGCAAACAGTGTCTTGTCTGCTTCACATGGCCTTTGTTTGAAAAAGAATAGATTCTTTCAGCTTTTATCTGTTACGTGTAGACCCAGTGTGGTCCATTAACACGTTATCCAGAGTATTGATTGAAGAAAGAATTTTTATTCTTTTCTTGTAACCGAGATGGTTTCAGCCGTCTCTCCAAAGTCTTCTGTAGGCTCTGGATTTTCTGAAGTTTCTAACATAGATACGTCATTGTTTCATCTTCTTCTATTATTTTATTCATAAAAGCTGATGAGTTTCTATGGGGTTGTGTTTCTTCTTCTTCATCAGTTTGTGAATTATTTGTATTTTCATAATCCGTAAATCTAATAGAAAGGGATCGCCTTCTAT
>Ga0209700_101289_pt1 | contig 51337 bp, 16 predicted proteins | sample SiratroredBW_FD_187528 | JGI IMG/M metagenome (GOLD analysis project Ga0209700, IMG submission 187528) | Root nodule microbial communities of legume samples collected from California, USA - Siratro red BW (SPAdes) (version 2) | ecosystem: Host-associated > Plants > Roots > Nodule | place: USA...
ATTTTGTAAAAAAAAAAAAAAAAGAAGTAGAACCATATTTCCGAAAAATTAACAACATAAAAGGATAAAAACGAAAAACAGTTATGCTGTTAAGTTTGTATATAAAATTGGGAGAGAAATCAAATTAGATAAATGTAACTTTTACAAAATGTTATATATTTTAATTTTTTAAATTAAATTATTTTTTCAATCTTTAAATTAATTTTTTTGCATATAAAAATTTCCATATTAATCTAAAATATTTGATGCTTCATTTACACAAATTAATATAAACTTATTTTATGATTTTTAAAATATGAATAATTTAAGTAATTTATCTTTATTATTTAATTTTAACCAAATTTAATAATAATGATACAAAATTAAAATTTAAAAAATAAATTAACGAAGTTCATTTTTATTTATATAAAGATATACTGATGGCATAATAATTTATAAAAATTATAATGATATAATTTGATAATTCCAGATATTTTAAAATTTATTATTCAGAACAAATTTAGTTTAATTTTCTCTAGTGTTTAGTTATTACTCAATCTTTTTATTATCTGCACCATAAGAAAGTAAAACAAAAGAAAATACTAGATTCTATAAGAATTAATAATCATATTTATATAACATTTTATATTGATAATAATCCTAAATATCGGAATATATATGTTAGATGCATGTTTCTTATATTTTGGACTGAATGACAAAAGTATAATTTAATTGATTATAACGTTGAGTGTAAAGGTAGGAGGAAGTACTGTTTTGAACTGTCTTATAAGATAAAATATTAACAATAATATACTAACCTAAGAATGAATATATAGTTATTTTAGAAAATAATTTTTTTTGAAGGACAAAAATATACGTATAGTGAGTTATCAAAATTCTAATAAAATCTTAAAAAATTTAAAATTTTAATATCTTACTAAGGATTTTCAATTTTTTTATTATAAAACTAGTTCTTTCCAAGATTAAAGTGATCTTGAAAATATCTTAAAAAACTAATTTGGTAATAAAAGTAATTAGACTTATTTGGTGAATATTCTTTTGAAAGACTTCGAGGTGGGCAATAAAAAAATGTAAGAAATTATTCTAATTGACATGTAGTTTTTAGAAAATAAATTTAGGAATTTTCTACATAAGTTGAAATATCAAAGTTATAGTCATTTAAATTCTAAACTTTAAACATATTTAAAATTAAATTAATTAAAATAATAAAATATTATTATAATTATAATTATAATTTGTGAATATGAACAAGTAAGAAACAAAGTTGAATGTTTAATTATTTAAGAAGAGTATAAATACGAGAGAAATAGAGAAAAAAAGTGTTTTAAAAATAATGTAATTTGATTAATTTAGTCAAAAATAAAAGGAGAAAAGGAAGGATGAATAAAAACTTAACTTTTCTCATCTACTCCCCTAATCAAACCAACCAAATTAATGCTTTCACTAGTATCTAACAAATAAATTCTTATAGTGTGTTTAAATAAAAAAAATTAAAATACTTTATAATAAAATATGTTATTTAGGTTGAGAATTTTAAAAATATATATATATTTAAAATTTTCTAAAATATAAAAATTTGAAATTGTTTATATATATATCTTGGTCAATGTATTATTGACTTAACATTAGTTAGTACATTGTTGATTTAATATACATCAACTCAGTAAAAGTTGATTTATTTCTTATTTGACATAGTTTTTCAATTAAGTCTTACATACTTTGGAAATTAGAATTTCTTTTTATAATATTAAATGAAAAACTTTCAATTAATTTTGATTAGGATTGTTTTGACTAATGTAAGGGGAGGAATTAATAAAGGATCAATATTAATAAAGAATCAAACAATAAAATCCTGATTAACAATGTTAAAAAATGATTTTAATGAACATCAATGAAAATAGTTTTGATTGATATTAATTAAAAATATCAGTTAATATCTTTTAATATCAGTCGCGAAAATTCTTTATTAAGGTTAGTTGAAAAAATCTTACAGAATTTATTTGTAAATTTTCCTAAATTAATGTTGATGAAAAACATTGATATTTTTAAATTTTTACATAATATTTAATACTAAAATAGTTTTACATTTAACAGTAATTGAAATATTATGATTAAATCCAATAATTTAAATTCTTTTATTCCATCAAACACTTAAAAAACAATTTAAAAGTTAAAATTTCATAAATTTAAATTACTTTTTACAAATTATAAAATAAAATAATCCAAATGTATTTAAATTCCTTGAAAGTAGTTAAATTTCCAATTAATAATACTTAACATGCTTGAAGAAGTTGAACATAAACACCCAATTCAACTGTTTGATTAAATAAGTAATTAAAACATGGAAACGATTGATTTGACTTGAGACGGGTTTAAAAGGCGTGGGTTACAAGATTAGGAAGATACATGACAGCATCCGAAAATTATGTGACTATTATTTTATAAAAGTATTTTATTTTTTATATTGAAGACACAAATTTATTATATAAGATGAATAATTTAAAATTTTTGAATAACTGATTCAGAAAGCTATTGAATTTTTAAAAAATTTCAAGGATATATAAATTTATGTAACTGTGCTGCTAACTCTTATTTATTTTTGAGGTGGGATAAATATAAATTTACTTAAAAGAAATTAAGATCAGAAGTTTTCTTCATTTTTAAAGTTTGACATCATTCTCTTTAAAAAAATTTATAACATAAAGAAATGTAAATAAGGTATTTGATCGATTCAAATATTGGAACTTTTGAGGATTTAAATAACTATAATATGATCTTAAATATATTATTTATATGGATATAGTTAGCGTTGTTGACTGCATGCACATGGTTTCTGCAAAGTTATTAATGATGAATGGTAAATTATATTTAAATTTGATTTCTTTATATGATAGATAGAGATGGAAAGAAAAGAAAGAAACTACATAATTAAATAATCAATGTGAAAAAAAGGATTTCAATAATATTGTATAAATAATGTAACTCATAATAAATAAGGAATCACATGCTTTCATGCAAATTCATTTACTCTTAACCTACCAAATTTAAAGAGAAATAATTAGTTTGTTTAACTCAAGAAGTGTCCATATATTCCTATATACAATATATAACTTTTAGTTTTTTCAAATACTTTTCTTTTTAAGTTTATACTAATTTTAATAGAATATGTGTAAAAATGGAAGCATATGTCAATCATTTCAAAAGAAAACAGGCAAAAATAGATAGGAAAGAACAAAATCAACTAATTTCTTGCCCTTTTTCCTTTTCTAATGATAATGAAGTATGGCTAACCAATTTCTATGGTCCTACTAGAAACTGTAGCTCGTTGTGTATCTTAAACAAATAACAGTAATCACTAGAAAGAAGGAAAACATCATAAAGGCTAAAGAAAAAATAACTATCTAATACTACTTTTCTTCTTTGCTATACTGTATCTGTTGAACAAAGGAACATTCATCTTTGGTATCTTCATTTGCTCCTAATGCTAGGGAAACTTTATGCAGCATCATTATTAAACTAGCTCATAGTTAAGTATCTATGCTTAACCTGCATCTTAGTAGTTTTCTTCTGATAGAGCTTCCCAATTAACCAAAAGAATAGTCTTATTATCCCTAATTTTAACACTAATTTACCTAAAGAAACATAGTAAATGAACATCTGTTTTATATTTTAAATCCTGCCATATCAAACTTCTAAGTTGTAAACATAGTTTACTTGTGTGGAGTTCCACCTAGTATCCCAGTAATGGAATCAAGTAGCAGTGCATTCTGTCTTTGAAACACAGTTTGCAGAATGATTGGTCATGGCTGTAACTTCATGTGCTGCAAGAGGAAAGAAATGCATAGATCATAAGGAAATCATTTTTCAACTCCAAATATTATTTCAAATCAATTACAGCAAAGAAAGAGTTCCAAAAGAATAATAACCTTTTCATAGAAGTCTTGTATCTCCTCTTCAGTGAGGCCTTCATCATCTCCAACACTTTCCTCCCACCCAAGGGAACGTAAAAATGCAATCTCTTCCTCTTCTGGATAAGGAAATGGATTGTTGCTATGCTGATTCTCTCCACTGCTTGAAGGTTTCAGAGGTTCTTTGGCAGCATCACCATTCACTGTAATTATGGAGCTGTAGTCACTCTCCATGTTCAGAGAAGTATCCACTGAAGAGGCGTCTATAGATTCAAGAATGGGACAGCTAGAAACATCGGTTGTGCTGGCTTCAGACTTCTCCAAGGTACAAGACATGTCTATAGGCAAAACTTCAGAACAAGGTTTTTCCAAGGAACTCTTCCTTGAAAGATTCTTGAAGAAATCATTCCTGCTCTGGGTAGGAAAAGTAGGTTTCTTTTCCAAGGTTATCCATGAAGAAGGGGTTGAATTGTTACCTAAGCTTCTAGAGGGAGCAGATATAGAGGTGGATCTAGCGGCACCAACTGGGCTGGGCAATGATCTACTATTGGGACTTAAGTTGTCCTTTGCTACTGAAGAGACACCATTCAACTCTCTTGAAGCACTCAAATTAAGAGAATTAACAGAACTATTTTTCTGTGTATCTGAGTTCAGGTGAGCACCATGTAAAGAATGACCATGTCGACGCGAGTAGAAGGGATACTGCTGCCGCCCTGTCTTGACCTTTGATTTCTCCAAGGAGCTACCAGTCTTCAAGATATTGATATTCCAGTTAGTTATGCATCAAATACTTTCAACAATAATCAACTGCTAGTTAGTGAGTTTATATTTCCTTATTGAACTTAAATTACTTAGCAAGCCACAAATTCAATCCAAGTTTTAATTGCTCAATGGTTTTATTTTTTTGGTACAAAAGACTCCAAGTTGTTATTGTTTACTTCTAAGAAATGAGCATCAATGCACCAAGTATAGCAGAGATTAGATAATAGAGTAGATAAGAAGTTCTTTTGCAAAGGTGAGAGTCCTCAACCAAGAATAATATAAGAGGAATTCAACTGCTATAGATATGGTCATGTACCAAAGAACAAAATTAATTTGGAAAAAAAATTATACAATCCAAATCAGAAAATATAAAAGCCTTAAATGTTTCAGAAGTAAAACAAAAGGGATGCCTTTATAACCAATGTTAACGAGACAATAACCAAGGTTGGCTTAATAACTTCGTAGTTCTTGTAAGCCTTGTACTAAAAAACTGTAACATATAACCCCCATCACCCTCTTGCCAAATATTTGAAAGGGAGACTAATGAAATTTTCTCACCCCCTCCATGCCTAAATAATTTATAGCACTACAAACCTACAAGTGCTCACAAATGGAAAATTTGACCACGGACTGTGGTTTGCCTTTATGCATTGCAGTAGTTCAAACTCTAGTCAATACCTAAATCAAGATGTAATATTACACATAATGATAAAAAAAATCAAAAACATTCAGTCAGGTGTCGTATACCTCCCCATAGATAGCAAGAAGGAGAATGACACCATCTATCCACACTTTACTAATATGATTAACAATTATTTCTAGTGAGGCATATGACAATAAATTGAGTTAAATAAATCTTAACTAAAATCATTCAAAGGTATGTACCACAAACAGATGCTTATGTCTTCGACACTTTTAGCAGATTCTCTCAGGAGGAACTTCAATCACAATACAACATATAACAGTACCATGAAATGTTCTTTTGTGCATAAAACCATAAATTGTACTAGGGAAAAAAATCAATATATTTAAAATTAATGTTCTTGTGACTATTATTTTAAGAAAAAAGAAGCAGAAGAAATACATACCAGGGATCTAGGTGTGGATGGTGTCACAGGGATTAATAACCTAGATTGCTTAAGGGCCAACTCTTCAAGCTTTTGAGTACTAGCAGATAACTGTATGGAAAATATACCATAAGAGCACTGAACACATTCCAACAAATACAAAAATTTAAATAGAGTTCAATATCAAACATACATGTGATGGTGAGTAAGAGTGATGTGGACTCTGAGCCAATGTCTCAGCCATACTGAGGCCCATAGAAGATGTGCCTGTAGAAATATGCGTCACCATAACCTTGCTTCTGATTCCACCTGTCATAGGAATATCATGTGATGCTGAGGTCAGACCCTCATTGTCAATATTTTTCTCCCCATCATCCCCATCATCCCCATCATGCAAGCTTCTCTCAGAACTACTATGCGACCTTGAGAGGCTAGGACTCCGTTGTCGACTGGAATAAGTCATATGATCTGACACAAGAAGGATATTGGACAACATCAGAACTGTTCTTATATGTTCATTTCAGCTATGCAATATATCGGATGCCAGTATCTTGTGACGCATAACATTTGGTGACTAAATATCATATATCATGAACCAAAGTACAAGATTTCACATTTGACAAAAAATGCACCTAACTTAGAAATAACATCTCTGGTATGTGTAGGAGGAAAAGAAAAAATGTTCATGAGTTGAAAAATTGTTGAAGAAAATAAAAGAGCACTAAAATTTCCTTTCTAATACAGGGAATTTTCCATGCTTGAGAGATTCGACATTAATGAGTCATTCATGCTTGGGAGATTCAACATTAATGAGTCCTGAGCATTTCATACAAGAAAGCAAAAAATATCACTTCCAACCAAAAACCTTAATGCAATAAGTACGTGGGTCTTCTTCCTTATATACTACTCTTCAAACTCATTTCTATTCAATGTGAAATCAAACTAACACTTGAAATCCTAACAAGATTCAAAGAATTTCCTCTTTTTTTTTTCCGACATGGCCATTGTAATCGATGGAAAATTGGCTACAATCATGGATCAAACTTAAAGCTACTTCCAGCCCCCACACCATTTCTTTTCTTTTCAACTAACGTACAGAAAAGAAAAATGAAATCTCAATTTTTCATCCTTACCTTTCCTAGTTTTATTTTAAACATAGGAACATGCTATTAACCATTATCAGGTATTCAGCACCAAGCATAAACAATTACCAGAGTATGGTGATGTGAATTGGTTGTTTGTACCAGCCACCCTACTGTCATTTCCACTGCTTTTCAACCATTGTGGTACTAATGATTGATCACCCCCTTCCATTCCTCATATCAAATACATCAATACTTTTCCAGGATGAAATTAATTTGTGCTTCGCATGGCTGAATTGTATGAGCAATTCCTTTCTCTTTTCCCGAATGGCCAATCCAACTCTCCTTATTATCACTCGATTAATATCATCGATGCTAAAATAACTATGTTCTCACAAATTGAAGTCTTTCTTCAAATTCCCAAATTGCAAATAATCAAAAAGTGATGCTCTGCACACTTCAAGAAGAACCTGTTCTCTCTTTCTCAATGTACATATGTACAAAACTCATTGAAGGCTTGGTGAAGATGAGGAAACTTCAACAAAAAACAATATCCCTCATTGTCTGCATTCAACCCCTTGTGCCCTCAAACAATAAGGGGTTTGATTTCAGTCTCAAGTTCTTCTCACGTGAAGCAATTTGCTTCATTAAAAAAAAAAAGGGGCCACTAAAATGTATATTTCTGAATCAAAGACACAGAATACAACAAAAGATTATATTATATTACATGAATTCCCTGCTCTATGTAACCACAAACCTAGTGTCTAATCCAATAAGTGATAAATGGAACAAAAAAAAAAAAAAACTTCAGGCAATCAAATGCTTAAATTTAATAGACCATCCACTAACCCAGAGAGAATAGTAAAAAGAAGCAGCAAGCCAGGTATACCAGATAGAAAAACTGAAGGATTAAAGGGGTAAAAAGGGCTGAAGAATCAAACAAGTGAGAAACACAAGTCAAGCATCCTCAGCCATCAGCAAAAACTAAGAACCACCCAGTGACTCAAATTGAGGAATCAGACCAAAGAAGGGAGAAGGGGTACATTGTATAGAGATTACAAGACAGCTAAAGCGATAAAGGTGAAGACTTTGGGTGGCAAAGAGTGAAGAGGCCAAAAGGGGTGTCCTGTTTCACGCCGAGGAGCAGAAAGAGGAAGAGGGTGTGATTGCTTGGAGAAGAGGGAAAGGGTTGAATCGGAAAAGGGTGAGAAAAAGAAGGAACTTATAAGGGTGGGGCTCGGAAAAGAGAATTAAAGGGCGGTGTTGAAATTGGTTTGGCGTTTCATGTGGTGTGCTTCTGCTTCACCCACCAGTCACCACTGCCACCTTGTCTTGTGTTGTACCAATGTAAACGTTTGGTTGGCTTGTGGCTCAAGTATTTGTTTGGTTTAGGTATTTACGTTTACCTTCTTGGCTCAAAAGATAAGTACACGCTCTAATTAATACCCTTAGTTTATATCCATAGTCTATCTATGCATGCATGATTGCTGCCACACCAGATAATTATTAATTAATAAAAGGGTTTAATTAATACACGCGCTAAAAAAATATATATAAGCTGGATAATTAATTTTAACATTAATTAAAGTAATTAATATTATTTACTTTCATTAATGTTATATATATAAGCTAGATAATTAATTTTAACATTAATTAAAGTAATTAATATTATTTACTTTCATTAATGTTATATATAAGCTAGATAATTAATTTTAACATTAATTAAAGTAATTAATATTATTTACTTTAATTAATGTTATATATATAAGCTAGATAATTAATTTTAACATTAATTAAAGTAATCAATATTATTTACTTTCATTAATGTTATATATAAAAATAAATTATCTCTTAAAATCACATTATTGAAGTTGATATAAAAAAAAGAAAATTTTAAAAGTAAATGATGGAAGGGTATTACTCCCTCCATTACTTTTTTAGTGTAGCATCTTTATTTTTTTTATTGTTATTTTTAACATTCAAAACAGCATTTTTTTCAATTATATGTTTACTCTTCATATAATCTTTAATTTATATATATATTGGGATGTAGAAATAAAAATGGTGAAATTAAAAATTTTATAAATATTTTATTCAAATCAAGAAAGTGTGTCTGCAATTATTGGTTGAACAACCTTAATCTAAACTTAAAAATAAATAAAGATAGTATTTGTAATAATTAAATATTTTACTTATATTTATTAGTTGTGAAAATATGAATAAATTTAGTATATTTCCTGAATATACAGTAAATAAAACAAAGCTAGTAAATTACTAATTATATGCTTCAATATAAAAATATACATATACAAACATATTATTTTCATAAAGTATACTGTGATATAATCATAAAAACTAATAAAGTATACTGTGATAAAAATGTACATATTTATTACTTTTATGATGTGATATAATCATAAAAACTAATAAAGTGTAGATTATTGTTAACTTATGTTAAAATTTGTTATTTTAAAATTAATTTCTTAAATATTATTAATCATTTGTGTATTCTAACTAATATGTTGAAAATAATTTAATTGATATATAATTTTATTGAAATTTGAACGGTTTATAAATCTTCTAGACCATCTCTTTTAGATCATCTCTTTGTAAAAAGGTTTTTGATAACAATATATACAAATATGTCGTGTACGTGTTATATGTATTTTCTTATAAACATTCAAATGTGTGTCTTATATGAATTAAAGTTTCATCGTATTATCCAAAGGATGTTAGATTCAATCTAGATAGTCTAGGTTTTTATGAGTATAATTGTTAATCAAAGCTCACGTGAAAGTCGTAAAAATATAAATAATTTTATACATATTTAATACTTATGGTTCAATAAGATAAGATTTATATAAGGAAACTAAAGATTTCAATAATTTTTAGTTTTTATATTAAGAAACAATTGACTATACGTAAATGTGTAATTATTTTTCTTGAATTATTTATTCCACTTTATTTGCAACATATTCGTGCATTGTTTTTAAAGTTAGCCTTGTAACATCTATATGGAAGTGTAGCCTTCCTCTCTTAACTCTGAATGAGATTTTTAAAAAAAATATAGAACAAATATTAAGCAAAAGAAAAGAGATTACATGATCAAGCTTAAAAGAAAAGAGATTACATGATCAAGCTTAAGAAGAATCTAAATGGATTACACAAAGCAATGATCTTGAAGTCTACAAAATATCAGAGATCGAGAGTTCTTAACATCAAAGCTTACAACGTTCAATAGTCTAAGTGTTATCAACTTTTATAGATAGTCTTTAACCTCTTTATATTTCACATTGTGAACTAATCTTATGAAAATTCTTGTTATATCCTCTTTTTGAGAGTTACATTAGTCACTACGTATCATATGTGTTTATAGTAAAGAGTAGTAGCTAAAGAATAATTGTACTTTTTATCTTATGAGGAGATTAAAAGGGATAAATATGAGTGAGTGGTTTGTGTACTTATTGTAATCATGAGTGGTTTGTATACTTAGTTATCATTTTTGTTTGATTAGAAACCTCTTAAAAAGTTTCTTAAGGGAGCATTGAACGAAACTCTAGAGTTTTGGATGAATTAGTATAAAATTGTTCTTGTTTTACTTTGTTATTAGACAAATTATTGCTTGCAAAAAAGAGTCTCGAGCTTTATTCAAAACCTCCCTTTTAGAGTTAGATATTCCTTTACTTGATATCAAAGTTAATCTCTAGGGTTAGTTATTGATGAACAAAATCCAATAACAAAATTCATGGAATGTAAAGGACATACTATAAATCATCCATCTTTAGTAGATAATGCATGCTTTCTTTGATCCACGCAACACTGGCATGCTAGATATATTGGAGAAAGGTACACAATTTTTATTATGAAGGATGAGAAAGTGTCTATCAAGACAATGGTACTAGTGAAAAAATTTTGTAAGTAAGCAACTGGCATAAAGAAAATTGAATATAAGAAGGTTTGGTCTAAAGTAAAGATATGACAACAAATCTACAACAAGTCCTTTTGATCGAAAGGTGAGTTCTAATAATCACATAACTGAATATGACAGTTTGTAATTTATCATTTACAAGTAGGCATCCTATTCAACTTGCCTCACTTTATCTACCTAACTTGATTTGTCATCAGAGACATGAAAGACGACATAAGAGGTACTCATTATACTGTCCTTCTCAACAAGGTTTCTACGATAGTAAGAGATTTTTCAAAAGTTCTATAAGATAGATGATTATCTGAGACATGACATCATAGTTAAGGGTGAAGTAATAGTTAAGCAGCCATCTTTCTCAGTGGTCAACTTAAGGCAAATGCAGCTTAGACTAAGTCTTATTGCATAGAAAACCCTTGTACTCAACCTTGACAAGCTTCTAGCATATTTTTTGGTGAACCTAAAACCTCCTCACCTAATAGCCTTTAAAAGTTTTCTCTTTGTAGAAGACAAGATCGAAAAACTTTAGGATAATCAGAGAAATGCAACATCATGGAACCTCTTTCTAAAGAAGACCTTAGTTTTACATCAACACTATATAAGAGCTTTATAAGTAGTGATCAACCAAGAAATTGCACGAAGGATTTTCCACCAAGCCCAAGCTTGTTATCCTTCTTTCCCTTCCAAAGAAGCTCATAATTATTTTCCCCAAAGTACAAAAATAGAAGTTGTTAAGAACTCCTGGTGCTTCCAAAAAGTTAAAAGTAGCTAAACATATACCATTTACACCAATGTCAATGATCATAGATGATGAAACCACAAACTCTGATGAACTCATCTGTACGAGTCTTAGAAGATTATCTCAAAGAATCTCTCAAGAAGAAGAAGCCCTACTTGAGCAATCCATAGAAAATATCCAACTTTTAGCCACCATTCAGTCCATACCTTCCACATCTTAATCTACACATTGTTTTTTGTAACTATCACCCCTAACAAAATCACAATAATTGATCAACAACAACCCTAGATGAACCCAAGCCTCCTAGATGACCATTGACCATAAACTATCATGCTTTTACATCCTACATCCTACATAGAAAAGAAACCACCTACAACCTAACCTCTTCTAAACCTTCCACACAGTAAAGCACACCTACCTCTAGACCTTACACAATCAAATAATCCAAATCCCTATAACCATAGCTTCTCTTACACATAGAAGAACCCTGGCCTTGCTTCTACCCAAAGCCACCTTATATTACAAGCCTACCTAAACCTTCTCACTTGGAAGAGACCCATTTATTCCACCTTATTTGCCTACCTAGCGCTTGTTGGGTCAAGCACTTCCACTAAGCCAAAAGTTATAGTTCTTAGTCAAGATATAAATCTTTCTAATTAATAGCATAATAACCCAAGCATCACTATTCAATTATGTTTTGGTCCATTTGGCCTACGTTATGGGAAAATTGATGACATCTACAACAATCTCTCCCTTATCAATTATCACACTAAAATTTGAATTCTTCGATTGTGACTTGATCCATCTGGCCTATGCCACAGGACAATTCTGAAACATGCAACTATCTCTCCTTGAACAATTGCCTCACAGGAAATTGAACTTGTCACATTGACTCTGATACCAATTGTTGGATGAAGCGCTTACCACTAGGCCAAAAGTTATAGCTCTTAGTCAGGGTGTAACTCTTTCTACTTTAGAGTGTAGCAACCTAAGCGCTACAATTTGATTGAGACTTGACTCGTCTAACCTATGCCACGAGAGTCACCTATCTACAACTAACTCTTTCTACTTTAAAGTCACCTGCAACAACCCTATATTTTCAATCTCACCACTTAAAGAGACATTCATGGGGCAGATGTTCCACCACCATTTATCATGGAACGTTATCTAGTGCTTCTATATGTTATTGTGCCTCATCCTCCTTCTCCTATCCCAAACTGAAGAAGGAGAAGGGAGTAACAAAGAAAAGAAAGGGAAATGTAGTCTTAGTTGCTTTTTTTAAGAATAAGATATTTGACTTGTTATTGAAACCAATTTGAAGAAGACTATTGAAGAGATCAAGAATGTAAAAACAAGAGTCTAAAAATCTAGGACTCCATCTAAAAGTTCTAGGTGTTTCTTCCAAACATATAATTCTTCAATGTATCTTTGAGAGATATAAAAGAAAGGATTGTAAACATTTTCCTTTAGCAATTTTTGAAGAATCAAGGACTAACAACACCACCATCACATCAACGTACATCTCACCTAAGAACTACAAGGTCATTCCTAACCAAGTGTACCCATGCCCCCTATCAATTTGAAAAACTAGAAAAGGAGATTAAGGTTGTTATTGCCAAACCAACGTGCTCAACATATTCCCTACAACTGGAATTATGTGTTAGACAACAAAAGGTTTAAAAGAACTCTTACAGAAAATGAGGGAATCAATACATAGAATTAAAAGTTATATGGTGACACGATCAAGCAAGAATCCTTTTACAAATTTTCTCGTGAGTAGAACTTCATTACAACCATATAAAACCTCTACATTTTAAGGGTTGCGAGAACCTTCTCTCCTAATGACACTATCATGTCCTTTTTCAATAACCGAGTTTATACCTTTGGAACGAATTGCAGAAGATTTCAAAGGGTGTAGTTGTCAATGGTTTCTATAACCTTTTCAAAACCCCACTAACCACTATCATGCCAAACTTATAACAGAAGATAGAAGCTTCTCTAGAAGTTGAGTGTCTAGCCATTGAGGAGAAGCATAAATTGAAAAAGGATATGAAGTCTACAAAGGATAAAACAGATGTAAAGACAAAGGCTAATGCAGAAGCTAAGATTGAAGTAGACACTCTAAGACAAGCCAAACTAATGCAAAAGCTCTAGATCAAGTAGAAGTTGTTGTTATCGCCAATCTTGTTAGAGATATTAAGATGTAAGATCCTCCTTATTTTGAATCTTAAAACACAATACTCATACCAACTATCATAGTGAATAATGCCCCTGTAAACATGTTGGACTCAATTAAGTTGATAGTCCAAGTATCCCTTAACAAAGAAAGGAGAGAGGCATAGACTCAGTTCCTTGAGATGGAGCAAAGACAAAATGCAAGTATTGATAAAGTTGTCACGTCATTTACTTCATAGGTTCACCAGTTTTTTTGCATAGCTTATAAGAATAATTCACCTCCAAACACCCGATCCTCTTGCTAACCCACCAGGAGATCAATCTTCTTCATCCCAACTATTGAATCAAATACTTAATACTCAGTTAAAAGTTATAACTCATAGTCAAAATGCAACTCTTTCTACTTAAGATCGTAACTTTTTTTTACTTAATATAGAACTCAATTTGACACTTAGATTCATAATAAGTTTCACCACATAGCTTTCAATGAGAATATATTATAAGAATATATTATAAGATACAAGTCCTAAACAATTATTAAGATGACCTAATTTATGTTTTAGATTGGGTTCCTTTTAGATTTTATTTTATTATTGCTTATTGTTTTTGTTTGTAGTTCTCTATAGCTAATAATGGTATAAGAATTTATTCATGCACATGTTGGACTGGGTTATACATTATTGTTTTTAGTAACTCATTCGATATTTTATAATCCTAACAAGTAACTTAAAGTTATACTTTTTTTGTAATTAAATTTATAACGAGTGCATGCTTACATCTTTTTCGTTCCTCACTTTAACCATAAGACATTAGTGAGTTACAGAATCAAATTCTGGATTTTTATTAAACGCTCTCCTTTGACGTTCCTTTATTCATTTTCTCTTTTATTACAAATTTCTAATATCCTAACTCTTATGCACTACATTTTTTATTTTTCACTACATTTTTTATTTTTCACCCTTTTAGCATTGGACTTATTTCAACTTACTATGAAATGCTTTATTTTAGTTTTCAATTAATCTGTTTTCACAATTAATTAAAAAAGAAACTAATAATTCAATAAGTTATGAGATGCAACAAAGACTATGGGGAAATTACTTGAGGGGGTTCATTTGATTTCCAAGAGGAATGAAGTTTTTTTAAAGTTTTATGTTTTCTCTTGTAAGACTAATCTCATTAATCCTTTAGGTTTGGTACTTGATCCATGATGACTTAACACGTAACATTTTGTTTAAACTCCTTAATTTTTACTCAATTTCTCATTTGACTCACATTGCTTTCAATAAAATGAGATGAGAAGTTAAAAGATTGGATGGTTTAATAGTGAGTTTGAATAATAAGTTAAAGGAATTTACATAAAAAAATTGATCAATTGGAAAGGTGATGAGTGTATATTTGAGAAGGGGTATCAAATGAAGATATTCATTAGCTTTTACCTCACTTGCAAGGAACACAATGAGTTTTTACCTCTTCTTCTCTTTGATTCTTGTGTTCTCATACCTCAACTTCTTTTAGACCTTGAGAAAGTGTGCATTCAACGAGTTGTGTATGTAAATTGAAAAGAAACGTAGATGCTAAGTGTATTTAACTAGGTGGAGATGTGATTCTAGTTCAAAATGTTAGATTTACTACTATCTCATCTCTAATAGTCAAAATAGTGGAACTTTGATTATTCATACTTTTTAGAACTTTCGACACATATTAACCTTCCGAACGTCTGTTTCAAAAATGAAATCCTTAATTTCATTGAATAAATACATTTAATCATTTTTACTATTTTCTATAATTATGTGACTTTTATCCAATTGTTATTTGGTACTCTAGTTTAGTATTATGCAATTAATTTTTTTTATATTTAACATTAAAAAAAGAAATGTGTATCCTTTTGACATTGAATCCTTGATAATATCATACTTGTTGTGATTTTTATTTTTTGATAAAAATATTTAATTAATATTTGAAACAATAAGAGGACGAGTATGGACGTATGAGGACCTCCACATTGTCGTCGGTCACCATAGTTGTAATCGGTCACTCAAGAGTGAAAAAATGTAAAGCTTCCTCTCAAGGTGGGTGTGAGCCAAATGTACCAAAAAAGAAAAAGATGTTAGTGCATTAGACTATCTAAGACCCCATTAGACAGTCTTATATGTATAAAGGTCTAAGAATTTTGATAATAACAAGCACCTCAAGATGTAAAGTATTATTATTGAGGTACTTTCATGTACATAAATAAATTGCTCAATACATTAGACAATTTATTAATTTTCAACATATATTAGATTGTCTCAATATGTGTTAGACGATCTATTACTTAAACGGTTAATAGTTTTTGTTAGAGCCTTAGACAGTTTAGTATTTATTAAAATATTTGACAACCTAATACTTGTCAAAAGCGATATAGTACTTGTCAAAATGATTTATTATTTACAATTGCTTTTTTAATGATTCATTCTTGTTTATTAAATCTCATTTAATCTCATTTAAATGTTTTCGAAAACTAACTTTTTTAGGAGATTTACGACATGGGTTGTTATCCCTCTCCGTGCTTAATGGAGTGGGAATATATGAGGGAGTGGAAGGAGCGTGTGTGTGTGTGGGGTGTGCGTGAGAGGCAGAGAAAAAACGTGCATGAAGCTAAAAATGATGGAGAAATGAGAGAATGGGGGAGTTGAGAGTGAGTGGGGAGTTGAGAATGAGTGGTTTTTTTTATTATTGTTTTACTTTTATTTATATTAGTTTGCTTTATTTTTATTTATATTAGTTTGTTTTATTTTTTTCTATTTTTATATTTTTTCGTTTTTATTTTTATATTTTTATTTTTAATTTTCGTTTTTTTATTTTTCATGGGATGTGAACTAATAAAGGGTACATAAAGTAATAAATGGTGTGTTGGGGTGGCAGGAAGAATAAGAGGGGTGTACATAGTGATAATGGCCTATGGGCCCAAAGAGCGTATGCGTGAAGGATGAGGGATGTAAAGCGTGTTGATGACCTTGGGGTGGCGGGAAGTATTAAAGGGGTATAAAAAGTAAAAATGTTATTGTTAATTTTTTTATTTTTATATTTTTTTTTAATTATTAGCTTTTAATTAGACCAAATATGTATATATGTATAAATCATATGAAATAAAAAGCAATAAATTCTTTAATTAAATTAATTTTTTATTAAAAATACTATTTTTTAAAAAGATTTTTTTTTATTTTTATTTTTTATAGAATTGAATACAGTATTAAGTATGGAGTAAGATGGTGCTATTATAATATTTAATAAGAAAAACTATAATTACAATTAATACGATTTATTTAAAATAGTTTCTAACGGGAGAGACTAGAGAACATAGCCCGTGTTTACTTAAAAGAAACTCTTGGTAAAAGTTTTGGAAAACTACTTATCCATATTTCCTAGACAGAGAAGTCTTAGACAACAAAATAATAATAATATCCTCGACAATATTTTAAATAACAACAAAAAGAAAAGAAAAACATGACATTTCCTAAAAATTGTTACGGATAGCTACTTAGGTGTTACATAGAGCAAAATAATAAAAAATAAAAAATAATAATAATAATAAAATGAGTTGAATAGAAATAGGTGTAAGAAGAGGAAGCGAGAATGCGTACTGTATTTACATCTGAATCCAGATCCACCACCGTTTCCGCAACCGCAATTCCCATCGCTCCGCCGACACAGCAGCCATGTCTCTGAATCTCCGTCAGAAGCAAACAGGTAATCACTCTCAATTCCGATCTCTGCATTTTCCGATTCCCGACGCTAACCATCCATTGGCGTTTCAGAATGCATCGCGCGCATGCTCAACCTCAACAAGCCGCTCAACGCCACCACCGGCACGGCCAACGAGGAAGTGTACAAGATCCTCATCTACGACAAGTTCTGCCAGAACATTCTCTCCCCTTTGATCCATGTCAAGGACCTCCGCAAGCACGGCGTAACCCTCTACTTCCTCATTGACAAGGATCGCAAACCCGTTCACGATGTTCCGGCGGTGTACTTCGTCCAACCTAATCAATCCAATGTGCAACGCATCGTTTCGGACGCGGCTAAATCACTCTACCAGAGCCTCCACCTCAATTTTTCCACCTCCATCCCCCGCCCCCTCCTCGAAGACCTCGCTGCCGGAACCCTAAACTCCGATTCCATTCAGCGAATCTCCAAGGTGCACGATCAGTATCTCGAGTTTGTAACCCTAGAGGATAACCTTTTTTCGCTGGCCCACAAGTCTTGTTATGTTCAACTCAATGACCCTTCCGCTGGAGACAAGGAAATTGAGGAGCTTGTTGAGAAGATCGTTGGTGGGTTGTTTTGCGTGTTGGCCACTCTCTCTGTTGTGCCGGTTATCCGCTGTCCACGTGGCGGCCCTGCCGAGATGGTTGCTTCTGCGTTGGATCAGCGCATTAGGGATCATTTGTTGTCAAAGAATAATTTGTTTACTGAGGGTGGAAATTTTGTGAGTTCGTTTCAGCGCCCTGTGTTGTGTATTTTTGACCGGAATTTTGAGTTGCCGGTGGCGATTCAGCATGATTTTCGCTACCGGCCGCTTGTCCATGACGTGCTTGGGTTGAAGCTGAATAGGCTGAGTGTGCAGGGGGAGAAGGGTGGGATGAGGTCTTATGAGTTGGATTATGCTGATTCGTTTTGGGTTGCGAATGGATCGCTGGAGTTCCCAGAGGTTGCGGTTGAGATTGAGACACAGTTGAATAAGTATAAGAAGGATGTGGATGAGGTGAATAAGAGGACTGGTGGGACTCATGGTGCTGAGTTTGATGGGACGGATTTGATTGGGAACACGAAGCATTTGATGAATGCTGTGAATTCTCTGCCTGAGTTGACTGAGAGAAAGCAGGTGATCGATAAGCATACGAACATTGCGACCGTGTTGTTGGGGGAGATCAAGGAGAGGTCCCTTGATTCTTATGCTAAGAAGGAGAATGACATGTTGGTTAGAGGGGGCATTGAAAGGGGTGATTTGCTTGGTGTGCTCAAGGGGAAGGGATCTAAGATGGATAAGCTTAGGTTTGCCATCATATATCTTATTTCATCTGAAACCATTAATCAGTCTGAAGTGGAGGCTGTGGAAGCAGCTCTGAGAGAGTCTGAGGTTGATACTGCTGCTTTTCAGTACGTGAAGAAGATCAAGTCGTTGAATGTTTCATTGGCATCAGCGAACTCTGCCAGCAGAAGTAATATTGTTGATTGGGCTGAGAAGCTCTATGGGCAATCAATTAGTGCAGTGACAGCTGGTGTAAAAAATCTTTTATCTAACGATAGGCAGCTAGCATTGGCAAGGACAGTTGAGGCCTTGATTGAAGGTAGGCCAAATCCTGAAACAGATTCATACCTTTCGTTTGATCCCCGGGCTCCTAAGTCTGGTTCAGGAGCAAGTAGCAGCCATTTGAAAGGTCCATTTAAGGAAGCAATTGTTTTCATGATTGGCGGTGGTAATTATGTTGAATATTGCAGTCTGCAAGAGCTTGCACAACATCAGCAGCCTGCCAAGCATATTATATATGGAACAACAGAAATACTAACTGGAGTCGAATTTGTAGAGCAGCTTACATTATTGGGGCAAAAGATGGGTTTGGGCAATGTTGGTTCTAGTTCTACCTCAGCTCAGTAGTTCAGAGGTGAATGTATTCACATTTCAGTTTACCAAATTATTCTTTAGTGTGCAAAGGAAAACTCTCAGACACAAGCAAAGTCAATCTGTTTTTGTTGTCCATTGTCTATAAACGATGAGGGATTATGAGCCTTACACTGCCTTCTTGATTATACAGCTAGTGGATTGCTTCTTTCTTGGTAGTTTCCTGTAGCACAGTCATATATGCTTTATCTTCATTGTAGTGGAAAGTTTTTTGAGAAGCATGATGCGCCATTTATGTTTAATTTTCATTCTGTGAGATGTTTTGGTTATTGAGAATCATTTTGTATTAATTAAGATTGATCTGTTTGACCGATTAGGCAGTTCTACCTTAATCATAATGTCCATTGAACTCTTATAAGGAAGATATGTTTATTATCAGGCTGATGTCTTTTATCATTTTATAATTTTTTTTTTATTGTCAATCCTAAGATCAAGTCAAAATGGATATATTGTGTGATGGCACATTGTTCTGCTATCCTGTATGTTACTACCACTTTTCAGTTGGCACCAATTCATTATCATCTCAAAATCAAATGACTGGCTTTTAGGCACAGGAAGCATAAGATATAATGATTCTACGAGGATTAAATGTTTTTGTTTGAATATGCTTCAATTTGACTATTTCTCAAGTTATGTATGTAAATTGACTTGGGTTAAGGTCTTATTTTGTATGCACTGGGTGCAATATGGTTGGTTAAAATAAAAATTCAGAACTTTCTTTCAATCCCCGACAAAGACATAAATTTTGTGAACAGCTTTCCATGAACATGCACTGGGTGCAATATGTTTATTTTCTTATTTTTGTTAGATTCATATCTTCTCCTTGGTTTCCAAACTAAAAGTTTTGTCCTCCCTCTTTTTCTGTCTGTCATTTTTCTGCCTGTCTATCTCCATTGTTTTTATCTAAGTATAGAATGATTATATAATGGGTCTATATTTTTGGTTGAGTAGTAACAATATATTCTAAGTTAGAATTTTTTGAAAATTACAAATTTTTGTGGGTCTCATTTCTCATTTGATGACTTTCCTGATTTAGAAATGAAACGTACTAAAATTTGATTTCCAATAAATTTCAACCAATAGTAAAGAGAGTGTTAGAGGAAGTGTTGTTGGCATTCGTAATATTTTATTTCATTTTTGGGTGATCCTTTCTTGTCCATTTTGCAATTCTAAGTATATTCTTTTAACTTTGTTCAGAGAGCATTGATTAACAGTTATTTCTGGGAGTTGCAAGTAAAAGTAGTGATTTAAATATTAGTTAGTGCAATTAGGGTGAATTGCTCTGTTATGGAGGATTCCTGTTAGGAAAAGTTTATCCCCTCATTGATTGTCTGATTAAAATTTGTGTGGGACAATTGCATAACTTTCAAAAGTTGTGGTGGTTCTATGGTTGTTGCACTTAAATGATAGGGAAAGGGTCAGCTTGAGCAACTGGTATTGGGCTATGTGCAGTGGATAATTCTTGGCTCATTTTGATTCCAAGTGTCAGATTTAACTATGCACCAATAAATTGATGACTCAAAGTGGAGTTAAAAATCCAGTTCCGAGGATAATAACGAAACAGTTTCATCTTTCAACAACTGAGATACAGTGTTATTTCTGCTGTTAGTATATAACGTGCTATTTTGACAGAATTCATTATAGGTACTGTAGCATTCTTTGAAGTGTCATATATTGCATCTGCTATCGTAAGCTTGAAGTATTTATAAGCGCAGGCTTCTATGCTTAAACTATTGCATTGCTCATGTAGTGCGTGGTAGCATTGATTCTTTAACCCTGCTTCTCTCAATTTACTTCCATGTATTACTCTTTCGTCGGATCCTTTTGCTACAAAAGTAATTAATTGTCCAATCGATTACGTGTATTTCAAATTTTCATGTTGTTTTATCTCAAGTATGATATGATATTAACCCTCTGGAAATCAAATTGGATTTAAATATTCTCCTGTTCAATCTTGTTTGATAAACCTGACCATATATTATGTTTATCACTATATTTATTTTCGTTAGAATAAAAATAGACCAAGTCAATAAAAAACAATGAGAAATATAAATAAATATCTAATTTTAATGGGATAATGAACTTGTTTTATTTCTAACTGTATATATTAAGTGAAGAAACATAATAAATGGTTAAAATTGAATTAATAGAACTTCTGTTGTGAACAGGAGTGGATCTATATCCTATAAAATTTAGTTATAGATGAGGAATCAATGTGCTTGACATAAAGTTGGAGCAGCATCTGTTAAAGATAAATGTATATTTTCAATGTTGAAGTTTGATTACCAAAAGTTGTTGATTACTCTTTTGTGGCGACAAAGCAAATTACATGGACGAGACGACGCTCTGCACTCATTGAACAAAAAATTGTTTTAAGCTCACGTGGCCGTGTTTGGAGTTCAAGTAGCTTATTTCTTGTGCATTGTTCTGAAGAAAGATTTTTTTACTAAGTTTTGCATTGGATAGTTGGGATGTAAGAATATCTTATTATTATTCGTGTAGAAACTAATCTAGTAATTCTATTAAGAGGAACTAGGAGCTAAGAAAATGAGAGTGAAATAAGTGATGTGAAACTTACAGATCAAGAACTCTTAGGAAATCCATTGTTTGAATCTTATCTGAATGAGCAAAGTACGGATGATAATTGAAAACTAGATATATACCCGCGCTTGTAAATGTTTTTTTAATGCTAGTAATTTAAGTAAATAAATGATGGAACCTGTAAGAAAATTGGTTCAGTCAATAAATGAAAACTATATCCATTTTTAAATACTGAAACTAGTCGTTAATGACAATTCCAATTGATACATAAATCATCGAAGTATTTTCAACCTCGATTAAATTTGCGGTTGGGAAGTTCAATTTGGGTAAAGAGAGAGTGAGAGGAAGAGTAACAAATTGGTGTTTGAAGGGATTCGTGTGACAGCAACTAATTATGTAAGTTTTGGCCATGATATGTGATGATTTTGTTTTCTCTCTTCATTCTATGATGCATATCTTTTCTGTTCGCTGCAAAGAATAACATGCTACCTCGTGTTTACCGATTAGGAAAATACAGAGAGACGTTTCTTGTTCATGCTAAGTCTATATTCATAGCTTATTTTAGTTTTATTATTACATTTTTGGTGCCTTCATTGATTAACTTGTCGGTATGGCCGGGAACATGAAACTGAAGGAATTGAGAAATTGAAGGAAGACATTTCTTCCATGATTAAAGGCTAATTGCTACTATTATTCGTAGAATTTCTCTAGCCAAGTTAAATGAAGAAAGGTATATCCCTAAACACAACCTATCAACCCCATAGCTTACAAAAAAAACCTCTCATATCCTGTATCCCAAATTCAAAACAACAACCAGTCTCCCACTCTTACTTCCCACACCTATGACCACCCATCATACACAACCTCATACCAAATTTTCCTATGTTAAAAATATATTCGCAGCTGAGATTAAGTTGCGACGTGAAAAGGGATTGTGCTTTACATGTGATGAGAGATTTTCCCCTGGCCATAAATTTTCTACATGGCATTGTCACTGAAGTTTTATTTGAATGGAAAGTTTATCACCTTGCATGGAGATAAACCAAGGTTTCCTGATCAGGCTCAGTTTAATCACATACTTCGCATGCATAAGATTCATGCTATTTCAGAAGTTTTCACCATGCAACTGGAGGTTCCTTATTGTGGTGATGATGATCAGCGGCTACAAATACCAGATAATTGAGATTTGGCTTTGTTGCTAGAGTCATACAAGGATGTGTCGGTCCCACAAGGATTGCCTCCCACTAGAACCCATGATCACTCCATTTCATTGATTCCAGATGTAAAACCAGTTAAGGTACAACCTTATCGGTACCCTCATATAGCCAAAACGGACAAATAGAAAAGATGGCTAATGATATGCTGCAAGAAGGAATTATCGTGCCTAATATCAATCCTTTCCCATCTCCTATTATTCTTGTTAAAAAATAAGATGGCCAATGAAGGTTTTCCAGTGACTACAAGACTCTAAATGCCATCACTATTAAGATGGATTCCCAATCCCAACAGTACATGAGTTGCTTCATGAATTATTTGGGATCCAATATTTCTTCAAGCTTGATTTGCAGTCCGGGGTACCATAAAATATTTTTTAAAGGAGGCGGGCCGTTTCAAGACAACTTTTAGAAATCATGGCTGTTATTATGAGTGAGTTGTTAATATGCACTCTAACCTTACGAATGCACCAACAACTTTTCAATCATTAACGAATAATATTTTCCATGGGTTGCTACTCAAATTTGTTTTGGTTTCCTTCGATGATATATTGGTATATACTGGTGACTGGGTTGCTCATTTACATCATCTGGAAATCGTTTTGCAAACCCTTAGGCAACATCGGTTGTATTGTATGTTAAACTCTCAAAATGCTCATTTGGGTTAGCATAAGGGGATGGTCACATAGTTTCAGGTAAAGGTGTGGCAGTGGATGTCTTAAAGGTGCAAGCCGTATTAGGTTGGCCACAACCTCAGAATTTCAAGCAATTATGCAGGTTCCTTAGACTCAGATTATTATCGGAAATTTTTCAAGGAATATAATATCATAGAAACCCCTCTTACTCAATTATTGAATAAAGATAAATGTTTCTAGGATCCAGTGGCAGCTGATGCCTTTAAAAGGCTTAAGATTCCGGTCTTAGCTTTACCCAATTTTTCTTAAGAATTTTTCCTTGAAACAAATGCCTCGGGTATTGACATAGGAGTAGTCCTTAGTCAAAACAATCATCCCCTTGCACTCTTCTCTAAGAAGTTGACACCAAACCTGCAAAAGAAATTTGCATATATGCGTGAATTGTCTGCCATTATGGAAGCTATTGTTAAATTTCGCCATTACCTCCTGGGACACAAATTCATTATAAGGACATACCAGAGGAGCTTAAGGAGTATAATGGATCAAGCCATATAGATGCCGGAGCAGGCTTGGTTACACAAACTGCTTGGCTAAGTGTGAGCTCATTCAGTCCCTCAAGATTGCCATCTCGGAGGAAGAGAACTTGAGGTCCATTTGGGATAGTTGCAGAAATGGAAAACCTCCATATCCTCTATATTCAGTTCATGATGATTTGTTGTCCTGGAATGAGAGATCAGTCCTTCCTGAAAATCATGCCATCACTCAACAAATATCGCATGAATGCCATTCATCTCCATTGGGGGGACATGCTGGTGTAGCCCATACAGTAGCATGTATTGCAACTCAATTTCGTTGGAAAGGTACGCAGAAGAATATTGCAAAGTATGTCAAGAATTTTCTGATTTGACAGCAAGTTAAAGCCTCCAATACACTACCAGGAGGACTTTTGCAACCCTTACCCAGCCCCAATCAGAAATGGGATGACAGCCACGGATTTTATTATGGGACTTCCCGCTTCGAATGAGCTCACAGTAATATTTGTTGTAGTATACAGACTTTCGAAATATGCTCGCTTTTCCACTCTAAATCTAATTATACAAGCACTAAGGTTGGTGAATTATTCGTCAAGACAGTGTTAAACTCCATGGTTTCCTAAAGATAATTGTTTCGGATAGAGACAAGGCTTTTACTAGTCACTCTTGAAAACAATTGTTTAAATTGGGTGGCACAAGCTTAGCTATGAGTACAGCATATCACCCACAATCCAATGGTAAATCTGAGGCGGTTAACTGTTGCATAGAAATGTATCTACATTGCTTCACCTGTGAGAATCCTAGGACTGGACAAAATTCTTACCATGTACAGAATTTTGGTATAACACTGCACATCATAGCAGCATCAGAATGGCACCATTTAAAATCCTAAACGGAAGAGATCCCCCTCCGGAGGTTAAATATGATTCAGAATCCAACACTTCACTTAACATTCACGATTTATTACAAAAACATGATGCCATTCTGGGACAATTAAAACAAAATTTGATTAAAGCACAACAACGTATGAAAAATTTGTGATGAGAAGAGGTGAGAAGTGGAATTAGAAATTGGAGATATGATTTTAATCAAGTTGCAACTCATAGACAAAACTCTTTAGTTTTGCGAAAGAATCAGAAGCTTGGGTTACAATACTTTGGGTCGTTTCCAATCGTTCAACGTGTTGGCCAGGTAGCTTACAAACTCTTAATGCCATGTTATGCTAAGATTCACCTAGTTTTCCATTGCTCACAGTTGAAACTCTGTCAGGGTGACTATAATCGACCTTATGTTCCCCTAACCATGGTAACTAATGAGATTTATGCAACCATTATCAGTACTGCACTCACGGGGTACAGCGAGTGACTCAAGTTCTCATGCAATGTGAAGGCTTGGACGAGTCCCAGGCCACATGGGAAGATTATGCTGTGATCAAGTAAACTACCCAGATTTCAACCTTGAGGAAGTGTAAGAGGTTTAGGAGGCTACAAGAGCAATGAAGGAACCAAAACATGTTGAGGAAGCTACGGTTAGTGGGTCTGTACACATTGCAAGTGATCCAAATGATGCAGGAATCAGAAGGAGCACGAGGATAAGAATAAAGAATTCGCCTTTGAAGGAATTTGTGTAACAGTAACTAATTATATAAGTTTTGCCATGCTGGAACAGAACGGGGTATGTTTGATGATTCTGTTTTCTCTTTCTATTTATGCAGATCTTTTCTGTTGCACAAAGAAAAAAAATAACATGCTACCTTCCGTTTACTGATTAGGAGAATACAAAGAGACTTTCTTATTCATGCTAAGTCTATGTTCACAGCTTATTTTAGTTTTATCATTACAATAGTATTATCATGCGGGGGCAAAATGTCAAATTAAGTAGTTAGAAATATTGTACAATGGTGAATTGGAGACTAGATTTGTTAAGGGAACCTAGAATAGGTTCTCTTGACGAGAGGGACCCGTCCACTTGAAGCTTCAAATGCGATAACGATGTGAAGAAGAGATGTCTTGCTCAAAGATGTTTCTTGGTGGTTCTTCCCAAGATATGTTTCCACTTAGGTTGTGAGAGACCTAGCAAATTATTCAAGGTTGGTTTGAAAGAATTTCCTATGAATTTTGGTAGGCTCTCGGAGAAAACTCAAAGGAAGTGTGTGGAAGCTTGAAGGGTGGTTTAGGGTCTTGGTTGTATGAGTGGTTTAGGGTCTTGGTTGTTTTTCTTCCGAGTTTTTATGTTCTAATCCATGGGTGTAGGCTGTGGATTAAGTATAGAAGGCTCGTGTTTAAGTGGTTTGAATTGTAGGTAAGTTTTGGGTGGCCAAAAGGGGAGTTGCTGCAAGGTAAGGCGGGGATTTCTTGAAACAAAGACCTGTTATTGTTTGGATGTATGTTCTGTCACATGAAAGGATAATTAATACTTTTTGGTTGAAAGACTATGTTGTTCATCTAAAACTCACATGCAACAATGTTTATTGTTATTTCATGTGTATGGTGTTAAGAGTATTTTGTTTTCTTCAAAGCAGGGACAGAGTCGGGTATAATGCATTGATATGCAATATGCAACCAATAGGTCATGCATAGAGGAAATACGTGTTTGTAATTTTTTCTTAGGGTACTACTGGTATGCATTTATATTAATATAAATTTATCTTTTCTGATATAAATGAAAAGAAATAAATAAATAGGAAGTTAAACAAAAAGAATGGTCAAATAAGTTTAAAACAAAGAAGAAATATATTCAAGGCAAACTAGAAGTTTTTCAATGGTAAATTATATCTCAATTACATTCTGCCAGCTAGGTGCGTCAAATAAGTTTGTATCAATGTAATCATTATGATAATGGTGAATTTCGTCAAACAAACATAATCTAATATGAATTTGAGGAAACTTCTTTTAGAGAAATTTATCTTCTATGATGGATCTTTTGTTATGGTATGTGGTTAAATTTTTATCAAATGAATGTTTCTAAACAGCTTTAAAGTATAAAGATATTATTCAAAATCGAATTTATTGGAAATAATGTACAAAGAATATTGTGCAAAGTATGTTATTGACAATTACAGATAAGAAGTACTAAAGAAAGAAAGTTCAGGAAAGTAATATAAGAAATAGATAAAATACCTGAACTAAATGATTAAGAACATTGCAATAATATATTAATCCATGAGCTTCCTCTGATTTAGGATTTAAGTATTTATAAATTTCATCCTTTCTTACAAAATACAAGTATAAAATTTATAGAATAAATTCTAATTACTCATAACTTCCAATAACTTTAAACAATTTTCCCTTGATCTCTGCCCTTAATGACATCCTGAGCTTCATTCTTCAAAATCTCCACATTCTAATGGTCTTTATCATTAAGAAACATGATTCCGAAAAATCGAAATAATGTGGGAGTTAACAGATACTTTGAAGAATCTAATGATTTTCAGAAGAGTGTCCGATACTAAGCTCAGTCCATTATAACTTTCACCCATAATACTTTCCAGGTATATACACTGGTTCAGCAACCTCAAAGTTACCTCAGCTTCTAAATATTGGTTTGTTAAGGCAAACTTCCGACACACTTTACCAGTGCCAAATAGTCACATGGAACATTTCATGCCAAAGGGATTTCTTTTACAGGTAGGAATAAGTGACACCTTCAGCACATGGAAGACTGATCCAATGAACACACAAACAAATAATATTGTTAATAATAAATACTATATATTCAATTTCGAATAGGTTGCTGAATGCTTATAAAAAATAAATCAGTCCCCAGAACACTTATTTGCATAGTGTTTTCCTTTCTACTTTCTTTTCTTTATGTCAGGCAATGCAACCATGAAATTGTTGTTCCAAAATGAAGTTAAGCACGTCATCGTCATAAACAAATATTTATTTGAGGATCAATTAAAAAAATTGTAACATACCTAATCTTCCAGCCAGCCAAAGTTGAAATCACGTACTGTTGACACTGGCAAATTGATCTATTAAAAGAAACAAAAGAAAAAAAAGTGAGCTGTGAGATTTCTGGCAGTTGTCACCACGCTACAAATTCACAAAGTTATGCTCATCCAAAAATAACAAACAACTACCCCTTTCTTACCTCTGAATGTTTGCCAGAAGACATGTTTCTTCCATCTCAAACCAACGTCTATAAATTTATTCTACATTAAAGTCTGCTTAATCAGTCAATATCATCTTTTCCATCTGACAGTATTAACATGGTTAAGTTGAATGCGACCATCTCTAACACTAACATTATCTGACATCTATAGTTATTGAAAATCCTTCTAAGACAATGAAGTTTCTCACTGGCAATCAGTCTACCCAACTATATCCTGCTTGCTTCTTGACATTCTTTTCCTCCATCAATACTCTCACACTCTCAGCATCGTCCCATTGTCCTAAATTAGCATACATATTATATAACAATACATATGGAGCTGAACTTTCTGGTTCAAGTCTGATCAAAGCATTAGCTGCTACTATGGCCAACTGTACATTATTATGAACTCTACAAGCACCTAGTAATGCACCCCACACAGCCTTATCTGGTTTAAATGGCATGGTGTTAATCAAATCCATAGCTTCCTTAAGCTGCCCCTGCCTACCCAAGATGTCCACAAGGGAGGCAAAATGCTCAACCCGTGGCTCAATACCATAGTCAGTAATCATGGATTTGAATTGTCTCCTCCCTTCTTCAACTAGTCCTGCATGGGCGCATGCATTTAAAACCGAAATGAACGTTATATACGTAGGGTGAATTTTAAGCCTTTTCATCAGTTTGAAAAGCTCTAGGGCTTCTGCAGCTAAGCCATGAGATGCATAGCCTCCAATCATTGCATTCCAAGTGATCACATCTTTATAAAGTTTTATCTCATTAAACACAGAGCATGCATCAACTATTGCCCCACATCTAGAGTACATGGTAATAAGGGAATTATTTATCGGCGAATCAGGAAGAACAATCTTGGTGACAAGCTGATGTATCTGCTTGCCTAGGTAAAGATCCACCAACCCAGTACACGCACTGATAACTGAAGATAATGTGTGTTTATCTGGCCTCTCTCCCTCAAGCTGCATCTGAGAAAATAACCTAACAGCACCCTTATAGTCCTCATTTTTCTCATAGCCAGCTATCATCGTATTCCATGAGATCAGGTTTTTGTGGGGCATCTTCTCAAAGAAATCTTTTGCGAGATTCAAGTTACCGTTCTGTGCAAACCCAGAAACTATCGAATTCCATGAAAATACATCAGGACTCGGCATTTCCCTGAAAAGCTTTGAAGCTTCATCCATGTTCGAGATTTGAACATAGCCACTGATCATAGTGTTCCAAGAACAAGTATCACGCTCCACCATCCTATCAAAGAGCTCCCTGGCAGAGACTATGTCTCCCGCTTTCACATAGGACATCATCATTGAATTCCATGAGATCACATTTCGCCTGAACCTCCTTTGACCCTTGTCACCGCCACCTCGATCATCTGGAATCTCATCAAAAAGGCGCCGAGCTTCTTCCACGTGACCTCTTTGGCCATAACCTGCAATCAGAGTGTTATAAGCATGCACCAAATCATCCTTCCTATCATCATCACCCCCAAATTCGTGCAAAATCCCAGCAGCCATGTCCAATTCACCGTTTCTAACAAGCCCTGAAATAAGGGCACTAAGAGAAGCCGAATCATGCTCAGGCATCGTCTTAAAAACACCAAACGCCAAATCCACATCACCATTCAGCAAGAACCCAGTGATCACAGCATTGGAGGACACAACATTACGCTCCGGCATGGCATTGAAGAGCTTCAAAGCCTGGTCCATCCTGCCATTTTTAGCATACCCACTGATGACCGTGTTCCAAGAGACACAATCTCTCTGCGGCATTAGCTCAAACAGCTTTCGTCCTTCCTCTATGAACCTACTTCCACGACACGAAAAGTAACCCGAAACAATGAGATTCCAGGACACGATGTCCCTTTGGGGCATTTCGTCAAACAATTGGCGTGCCTTGCCAATCTCTCTCCGATGCACATACCCACTCATCATGGAATTCCAAGTAACGACATTTCGGTGCTTCATGGAATCAAAGAGTGCTCTCGCTTCGCTTAGTCTACCACTTCGAATCAGATTGGATATATTTTTGTTGGATTGGTGTAGCCGTGACGAGTTATAGTTATGGATTAGAGAAGCTGAGGTATGACAAAAGCTTCTTCTGCTTAATCTTCCATACAAAGTAGCCATTAACAAAACCAAGATATTGAACCAATGTCTCAGGCTCGTCTTTCAAGTTTCTACCATTTCATGCTACGCTTTCTCTTCTTAATTCTTAATCCAAACGTAACAATCAAAAGTCTCAAAAAAATTTATTAGAAATTTTCTTCATAGACAATATTCAAACATATTTTTTCTTAAAATTTTAAAATATTACTCATAACTTTTTTTTCAATTTTTAAAAACTCATAACTTTTTTTTCAATTTTTAAAAACTCATTTGATGTATTACCTTAAAATAACAAGTTCCAATACGCTTTAAATATTTATTTTAAATACTTGTTTAATAAATCGTTATCTTGTCACATAAAAATTCATATCACATGTCTACTAATCATGAAACTTGGCAGAAATAAACTACTAGTAATTGATAAGCTTTACTAAGAAATTTATTGAAATTAATTAAAATAAATAGACAAAGAAAGTATATGTTATTTCACGAATTCAAATAATTATTTTGAAAATTCATCTGAACGATTCTTAATTTTATAAAAATTAAATATAATATTTTTGTAAGTTCTTTATGTTTATTTTAATAAGTTCCATATAAGAAATAATTTATCTCAAACTGAATTGAAAGAAAAATTTCAATCTCTTCTGACAATGACAATATTTAAAAATATTATTATTATTCTATAACATTGCATACACTTAAAAATAATCAATTTTTTAATCTAATAATAACAATAATAATAATAATAATAATAATAATAATAATAAAAAATTTACTTTCTAGTTTTGAATCTATTGTCCAACAAGCATTACTCAATATAACGATCAGGTTGTATTCATTCCCTTTACAGCGTTTTACACACAGAGTTTGCATAATCTATTTTCGCATAAATTGTACATTTCTTTATTGTGAATATACGTTGTATAAATTTATTTCGTATATATTGTTTACTTTATACGTTATATAAATTTATTATTATTGTTGATATTATTACTGTACATGCAACGTATTATTGTCCATTTTTTATATTGACATAAACATTTAACTTTTAGAAGAAAATTAATGTTGAGTAATGAATATAATTTTAATAAATTATAATAACTACAACGTTTTAATTAATTATAATTATATATTAAGTTTCAAAACCACATTAAAGGTATTAACTATAATTATTTAATATAATATGATAAAATTTATTTATTGGAATTTTATTATATTTTATAATTAATTAAGAAAAAAAAACACAATTTAAAGTTTTGTGATAAAGTTGCATTATTATAAGTCTAATTGAGTTTAGTTTATAAATTGTGTCATTAGATTCTAAAATTAAAACGCGATTTGCAATAGTGAATCATGTCATTTTTTTTTGCCTCAAATTTTTTTCTATTTTTTTACTTTTTTATGTATTATTTGGACTTTGTAATTACTTAATCTAAAGATTTTTTTTTATATATATAAAGGGCAGTATTTTGAAATTGAGGGCTGAAAATTATAAAACTTGGAAGGAAATAGTTCATCTTCATTTTATGAACATTCATTTTGCTATTAGGAAGGAATAATCATTGACTACCATTAAGACTAATTTTGTAGATTTAATTGATCTTTATGAAAGTGGGAGATGTCTAATTGTGTCTTTATAATGATTATAGATATGGAATTTGGGGATTTATTTACCATATCATAGTATCAAGGATTTATTAGAATAACAATTCTAACATTTTATAAACCCCTTCACATCATTTTTATAATACAATTTTCATCTATGCAGCTCAATGAGATTAGAGAAATGTATGATAATTTCATGCGAATATTTTTTTCTCAACACTTTTCTAAGGTTATTAAATACATTATGGAATATGTGTAACATTTTGAAATTTGTAAATATAATACTATTATTTATGTTATAATTTTTGTTTTAAAGTAAAATATGAATTTGTAAAAAAATGTTTGGAAAATTTTTACATCCTAAATATTTTAAAGAATACTCTTATAGAATGTTTCAGTATTATTTCGAGTTATTAATATATTCGGTTGGATTCTTAATTATCTCGGGTTCCAAATAATTATATTTTGATACTCAAGTGCATTTTGATGAATGCATCAAACATTTTTTTTTTCTTGATAAATTTTTTCTTTACATGAATTCGATTCGCTGCGTCTTGACCTCAATAGAGCATCTTAGTATAAGATCTCAACTAACTACATTTTGGCCCTCTCATCCTTTATACAACATTTTTACTCAAGATCTCAATTAGCTACCTCTCGACCCTCTCAGCCTCGGTACAACATCGGCATAGGATATCGGTTTGGTACCTCTCAGCCTCATTACAATGTATTATCTAATTTAATTCATTTAAATTTAAAGTCAATTTATCTTTTACCATGTCACCTTATTTTTACTCACTAAATCTAACAGCTTGAACTAAATCTAACAAGTGAAATATGATTAGATTCTTACTAAAAATTATATTAAACAATTAAGAGATAAGAAATATTATCCTATTAAATCTACTCACTAATCAAACAAAATTATTTAGATCAATATGACAATAAAACAATATCCCTACTTATTTAGATTAATTAAGTTAAATACTTTTATTCTAAAAAAGGTGAAGTTATAAATCATACAACCTTATCCCATTTAATGTTAAATAGAAGATAAGTTTCACTTTTCATCATTTCATCATGTCACATCATATTTTTTTTAACCACGTTACTTTAACTTCACAAAAGTGAAAAAAAAAAAAAACTAGTCACTACAATTTAATTGACTTCCAACCCAACAATTAAAATGAAACCATAAACAATGATTGAAAAACACCCTATAGATAGCGGATGTGGATAATACTTTAGGCACAAGAAATATACAATAAAGTAAGAAAACGTGAGAAAGAACTTGTGAGGAAAAAGGAAGATTTGTTTCAATCAAAAGGAAAATGAGATATGTTTTAGTTATTCTAATGAGGTATCCTAACGCTCACTCTCTTTAATGATTTCACTGATATGATACTTACTGTAGGAATTTTCTAATGTTGATTTTTATGACTTTCTATTGCAGATTATGATGATTTTAATATTGGTTTATACATGGTAGACTCTATCAAAATACTAATTTTGTTTATTGATCATTTTACTGAATTTTTGTGGTCTTTAATTGCACTTTATTATGTTGATTCCATACGTGGATTAGTTTCATGATCATGTTATACTATATTGAAATACTAGAGATTGATGATTGGAAGTTGGAGGATTAAATCTTTGAGGATTAAATGGAAGAAAGTTGTATATTGTATGGTTAGAGGATACTATTAATGTTACTCATTTATTCTCACTATTCATGCCATTGTTATTTTTTATATTTTTTCTTTAATTTTACTCAACTTCTATTATTTAAATTATTTAGAATTTTACTATTTATTATTTACACACACATTACATCAATAGCTCACTCGATTATGACCTTCGCCTAGAGTCCAAACATTCCCTTTTAGATGGACAGATGATGGTTACTTTCTTTTTATCTTCGACAATCTAAAATAGTCTACTGAACCATCTTTGCTCCTACGTTCTAAATATAAAACTTTTTATTAAAGGTTTAATAAGGAAGAAATATACATAGTCTAACGTGGGAATATAAAAATGTAATATATGCTATTGTTCAAATTGACCGAAGGTATGATAAATCTAAGTTTTATCCTAGATTAATTGTACAGATGAATCAGTGATACCGTTCACATCTCTAATCCCTGTTTCTATATATTATTCTATTTACGGTAGACAATTCTCTCTCCTAACTTTCACACAATCTATCAAATGTATATAAATCTAATTAATGTCGAGTTCTTAATCCATTAGATTACATTTATTGTCAATATCAATTTTCCAAATCACTTATGCAATCCAAAATCAACTTATTAATATCATCTAATACAAGTTTCCAATACGCCTTTATGACTACCTTCCACTCTAGACTTATACTGAATTCATTATCCTAAATTCCCAAAATGTTGATTTCGCCTATACTAAGAATTGGTCTTTAACCATTAGACAAAGGAACTCTATTTAAATCGTATTGTCTATCCATATTAGACAAAACTTATAACTCAAATGATCATAGTAGACGAAACATACATATCATATTAAATAAAAAATACTTTACATCAAATGGTTATGTATAACATATATTTATTACATATATACAATATAATATATATTTAGTTATAATTCCAAATCACAAACTTTATTTAGATTATATTTTAAATATATTAGTTTATTCCTTTTAACACTATTATTACATCGATGGGAAAAACAAGTTAAAGAGGAGATTCGTAGGGATTTAAGTTGGAATGCAAAAGGATACCATCTCCATTGGACCATCAATGGTAGTGGTTTTGAATGAAAGAGAGGGTAGACCATAAAATAAAGAATATCAGACGTTTCTTTCATTCGGCTGCATTTCATATTAAAAACATACAACAATTACGAGATTTCAAAATAAAATTCTTTGTTTCACTTTATATATATATATATATATATATATATATATATATATATATATATATATATATATATATATATATATATATATATATATATTCGTAAAGGATGTCATAATATGTCTTTTTAATATCAATTATAACAAACATAAGCATAAGTGATTTATTAATTAATTGTTGTCCATGTGTGTTTAAGATGAGGAAGCGTTACAAATGGAAGAGGGCAAAAGGGTGAACTTGACCACTTTTCATAAGAATAAAAACAATGGAGTTAATCACAAGTGATATTTTTTTTTGCTTAGCCACTCATAAAAAAGGAGTCCAACTTTTTTTTTTAAAGGAAGGGACAATTTAAGAATTAATTGGTTACATAAGAAAGGTAATTCATTTACTTTTATTTGTTATGAATCCAATATGTTTAATTTTAATCATAATATATAATGGATTGATTCTAGGTACAAAATCCATGTTTGTAATACCTTGAAGGGTATGTAAAACAAAAGGAGACCAATGAAAAGTGAGAAAAATATTTATTTAGGGAGTAAGATAAGTTTATATGTAGAGGTTATTTAAACAAGCAAATTAGTTTTTACGTACTGACTTTGTTTTGTATTTAAAAAATACATTTTATGCTCCTAGTTTCATTTTAAAAATTTGATTTCCATTTCAAGACTTGCGTCTTTGGGCTTTTGCTTTAATTTTATGAAACCTGGTTTTACTTTGTTCAATAAATATTAAGTTATTGGTTTTAGTTTGTCAACACCAGATTTTTTTTGTCTGAGTAATATTTTAATTAAAGCATATTAATAAAAAAAATAAAAAAAGAATAATAATATAAAAAATATTTATTAGTTTAAGTTTTTTTGAAAAATAATGATAACAATAAAAAAATAAAATAAAAATAATAAATTTGAATTTTTCCATTAATAAAAATAAAAAAAGATTTTTTCTAAAAAAAATAATAAAATAAATAATTAATAATAAAAAAATGAAAATAACAAGAAAATAATAAAAATATCTTAAAACAACAGCATCTGAAAATTAATAAATAAATAATAAATAAATAATAATGAAAACAAATATAACAATAAAAATAACTGCTTCTATACTTGATTTGCAAGTTTTAAAATAAATATATAAAAAAAACTGTTTTGCTTAAATAAATAAAATAAAAAATAGAATAGTTTAGATTTGTCTGTTAATGTTTTAAATAAATAATTAAAAAATATATAACGAAAAAAACAGAAAAAACGGAAAAGAGAGAGACTTTAATAAAAGGAGGAGAAACGGATACAGAGGGTATTGGGGGGTTTTTTGAAAAAAAACCTCACGGATTCTGGAGAGGAAAAGAGAGAACAAAGAGAAGGAAGAAAAAAGAGAGAAAGAAAAAAAACGGGAAGCACGCACGGAGACTTAAGAAAGAAAGAGAGAGGAGGAAGAGAACGGGGAAAACACGTTAAAAATAGAGAAAAAAGAGAGAAAAAGCAGAGAAGATTGATTCTCCTGTCTTACTATCCATCTTGAAGTTTGAAATTTGTAAATCATGTATTCTTAATAAAAAAAGGAGGTACTTTTGCTCTTTATAACATTTTGTTTTTTTTTCCTTATTTATTAAATAATAAAAAATTCATCATCTTTCATCTTCCATACATTCTTCATCCATGTATTTTATGCTCCAAAAACTACTCCAAAACTGTCCCCACAAATAAAAAGTCACCAGGCACCATATCTAATTTTGCATTATCAAGAATTCATTCATTCATGTTCCATTTTTAGATGCATGATCCCTTAAAATTAAAGTATCAATTCTATGTTGCATATAACTGTTGCATGTTATTTTTCAACACCATAATTGATATATGCCCCTTTAATTCTTTTTTTTATAAAAATGAAGAAAATAAAAAATTTTGACATATTGTGTTTTTCTTTTTTAAAAAAAAAATGTTTTATTTAACTTCCAACTATCCGAATTTTGATTTGAAAAGTTATGATGACTCGATTGAATTCTTAAAATGGTCGTTTGCACCGTATGAGAGTTTAATTTGAGAAGTTTTAACTTTGATTGGAATACCAAAAGACCGCACGCGTCTACGGTATCCAAATTTAAAGTTTTAACTTTGACTGGAATACCAAAATACCAAAATAAAAAATATATATAATTTTCAAAAATTAAAAAATATCAAACATTCTAACAAACAAGTATTAACTTTGACTGGAATACCAAAATACCAAAATAAAAAATATATATAATTTTCAAAAATTAAAAAATATCAAACATTCTAACAAACAAGTATTTTTAAAGAACTACGTAACCCTTGATTCTCTATCCTTGATAGAGATACGTAGGAGCGAGGTCAAATCCTTGTCGGGCCCTTTCTACAAAAAATAAATATCTTTGTTTGTTATTATTTGCATTTTATTTATTTCTTTTTATTTCTTTCTTGGGAAAATAAATGTTTTTAAAAAAAATCACACTCAGATTACTTATTTAATTAAAGGTACCGTCTTAGGACGGGCTTTGTGGGGGTGCTAACACCTTCCCCACACGTAACCGACTGCCGGACTCGAAATCTGTTTTCGCAAACTTGCCTTATCTTGTTTTTTTGGTTTTCCATAGTTTTCCTTTAATAAATTATGGTGGCGACTCCTCTGTTTTGAAAATAAAAATTAAATAGTTTTGTTCGCCGTCCCCGTCGTGACCTCGGTTGCGACATAGTTAATTACATGACAATATTTATTGTATTATTTTACAAAGTAATATCACTTATAATTTTATGCATATTACTCCCTAAGTTAAAAGATGTGTTGTGAATAACGAATCCTCTATATTCTAGCATCAAAAGTTGAGCTATATATTTAAGCAATTAGTAAATGACAAGATACTTAGTATTTTGAATATAGTTGATAGTAAAAGAAAAGAAATTAACAATTCTAAAATTATCGCTAAGAGGATTTCAAACTTATTAAAGACTATTCATACAAATATTTGTTATCTAGAAATAAGTGTAAGTAGTATAAAATGATTACTTATGATATATCATCTTTATAGATTATTACTTATGGTATATGTATATCTTAACTTGCAGGATGAAGTTTTGGATGTTTTTTTAAGCTTTGGTGTATTAAACTCTTTTTAAGATTATTTGTGTACTAGTTGCAAAATTTATCTCCTAATTAGAAAGGTCATAAGATTATTTGTGTACTAGTTGCAAAATTTATCTCCTAATTAGAAAGGTCATTTAATAATTATGTAAATGTGTCTATTGTAAAGTGTTTAATAATTTTATATTTATTGGACTCACCTGTTAATATAAAAATCAAATAACTTAGCATACATCGTTTAGTGAACCAATAATCATTGTATATGTTCTGCTATCTTAGTCAGAGTATGTTGTAACATGTAATCATCTGTAGACATATATTGAGGAGACTTGTACTTGTTGTAAATGAAGAGGTTGTATTCAATAAGTTACAACAAAGTACTTGTAGTAAAGCTAATAAATAAGACATTTTTTTTATTTATATCTATCTTGCTTTGTGAGTTTTTTTTATTCTTTGTCCCTTATTGGTGTGATTTGTAATTATTATTGTACAATTTCTTTCGTTGTTCTTGTTAGGTATCTAAGTGTGAGTCTAAGTTTCACATTGAGTAGGAATGAGAAAGTTGAGAAACATATAGGAAAGAAAACCCATAAACCCAATGTCTTAAGGTTTTGGGTTGGAGGTGGTGTCATTTCCTTATGTGTTTGGCCCTGTTCTCATTATTGTTTGTCTCCCCGGTATTTTTCTCCTCAGATTTTCTCTACATGTTTTGGGCTTATTACTATAATAGGTGCACAACAAATTGGAAATTTAAATATTTTTCCGTGTTTGTGGACAAGATGAGAGCCTTTCAGAAGGAGTAATGGGTGGGTGTGGCCGTCACTTTCTGAAAGCATGTCATATATAGAGAAACAAGTTCTAAATGGAGAAAAGACTCATTCTATGATCCTTTTATCTTTGTTAGATGAGGTTTTTTATGATGTTGCAATGAAAAGAACTTTGTTGCGTTGTGGATAAAGTTGGAGAAGTTGTTCATGAAAAAGTCCATTTGCAACAAGCTTATATTGAAGAGCTAGTTTTTTAGGCTACATGTGAAGGAAGATACACAACTCAAGGCTCATCTTGATGAGCTCAATTCAATCTTGATGGAATCTCCAAAGCATAAATGTTAAGGGAGAATATGAAAATGAAACAATGATTATGCTAGTCTCTATCACCCTGTCCTATTAGAACTTGGTGAGTTGTCTAAGCCTTGGATATCATAATGCTTGAAGAGATTAAATCTAACATGTATGCAGGAGATATTTACCTTAAGCCATCTGAAAGTATTGGAGATGCATCATCTTCAAGATTAGTGGTCTTCAAGAAAGATAAAAAAAGTCAAGAAGTTTAAGAATATAAAGGATGATTCTAAATATATATATAGATATTGCAAGTAACTTTTACATTAAACGGGTTATTATCCTACTCTCATTCATATTATGCTAATTTATATTAATAGTCAATTTTTGGGTATATTTTATGTTAACCAGTGTAGTTGTATAGGGGAGAAGTGCAAACTAGACTTTGATTGATACTTCCACAATGAAATCTTGTTCGTTTACTATTTTGAGAATATCTCACTTAATGTATGCTTGAAAAGTTTTACATATGTGCTTATAATTATTGATTCTATCTCTAAGTAATGGAAGTTGTTTTGTAACAAAAGTAAAAGTAGCTCATCAACATTAAATATTTAGTCATAAAAGAATGTAACAAGAAAAAAAAATTAATTATTACACACACTTGTGCTAAATTAGTCACTTCTTTAACTCAAGGCATAACATCAAATAATTTTAAACAACATGCAACATGAATTAAACTTAGTTCCATAATGTGACAAACATTATAGATACATCTATTATTTTGATAAAGCTTTTAAATATTTGTTTTTTTTTGAAATATCTCACTTATAACTAAAATAAACATATGATTTATTCATTAAGTTAATATCTAATAGTAAGAAACTATATATATTGTCATACATGAGAAATAATACTTACTTTTAGACACATAATTTATATATTTAGTTACATGTTATTATTTATAAGTAGGAGGATAGTATTTTACATAACACTCATGTTTCCTTATTTTTAAAAACAAAAGTTATTCATTTTGAAACAATTACTCATCGATTATCTCATCCTGTTAAATAATCTACTGATATCCTCTAAACCACCTCCTTTTCTATTAAACTATATAAAAATTGATATTTTTTCTACTTATTTTATTTTGCCAATATAACATTATTGTGTATTGAAAATAAAAAATCTAGAAACATAGAAACATTAAATAAAAGATACACATATAAGAACATCAAAAGGTACTCGATTATTTGTGATTTAATTTCATATATATATATATATATATAAACACTTATACAAAATGGTTTGGAGAACAAATTTTATCATTACCTCACACTCAGTCGTGATAATTTTTAACACTTTAGGAATTCACCTTCTTTCAAACCCCGTCCTTTAAATCTTTAGGATTCACCTTTAGATTATTTTTCTCTTTTCCCTTTGCCTATATATATTAGGTACCAATTCTAATAGACCCTTTGTTTCAATGAATATATGTTTCATTCTCCTTCTTCATCACCCTCTCTAGTTTCTTTACTAGATTTTCAGCCAACTATGAGAGTCCTAGATTTTTTGAAGTCCCAAAACACCCACAAATTCTACACTTTGATGTCTCATATTTTGAACCATAACTTGAAAACAAAACTTCATATTTAGCAAAAATAATGAGAGGCCTCTTCATAACATTTCATCATATCTTTAAAAATACAACTTCCCCATACATTAGCCCTACAAAACACAAGTTCTCAACACCAAATACTAGTGGCTAATATCAAGTCATTGTCACAGTATCTTTCACACAATCTATCAATCATACAAATAAGTTACTGTTAAAATATAACTAATGAAATAAACTAAGGAATATTATATAATTTCATGTAGCAGGTACAAATACCTTACCATTTCTCCCTCTCGTTTATACGCAGGTAAAGGAAAATCAATTATTTTACTTACAAATTTCTTTGGCCATCCAATTTTATCTACTTTTTTTTTTTTTTTTGTGAGTTTTCCTATGTGAAAGAATGATCCCAAATTAAAGATAACTTGGCAAGTTAGCAATAACTCATAAATATTTATTTAAAATATATTTAAAAAAATCAAAGAATAATATTTAGTAATGCTAAATTGAATAAATTAAATTCTATATTTTAACATAAAAGAAAAAGATGATATAATATTTTTATTTCCGAGAAGATGTGAGTGTAATTTATTTTAACAATACTATGTTAAATGAATTAATTCAGTATCGAAAGACGGAGAAATCCTACATTTTTTTAATACAAAATATAAGATATTAAAAAAAACTAAATTAATATTTTATGATTCGGTTTAAATCATTTTTTTATTATTATAAAATTGTAAAACAATTTTTTTGAAAAATTGTTAAATTATTAAATAAAAATATATATTATGATGTTAGTATATAATTATTGTCATATTCCTAATTACAACTTTCTCTCATATTTATAATTAAAAAGTACATAAAAAATTAAAACACAAAAAAAATTTGCTATTGCAAATACATTATAATACAATCAAATTCTACAACAACCTTTAAGAACAAATATTTAAAAGTGTAATAAGTTATTTGTTTCTGTTTTCTATTCTTAATTTGAAATTCGAACTAAATGAATCATATGATATAAAAATAGATAAAACAATTTACTAAAAATAAGTTTTTTATTAATTTTATATTATTATTTTAATTACATCTGTTCTCAACATCTATCATAATTCAAATTCATGTATCCATACCTTACATTGTTTGGTAGAAGATTACATTATTATCCTCAATATTTCTTATACATTGAAGAATGAATTAATTAGGTCTTGGACGGTGTGGAAGTAAGCCTAAAATTAATTTTGTGAAAAGTTTCTTCTAATAAAAGTTTCAAAGAGCCTAATTGTCACGTGCAAGTTTGATTACGTGCAAACTTTGCAACCCTAATGCTAAGTACATATCCTCAAACCCATGCACTATTTAATGGTCGGTATGTCACTACTTTTAGTTATACTAACACTTCCTATTTCTCCTTTTGGTTAGGTTATTCTTCTCCATCATTAATTCATGCCATTTTTAATGTTTTTTTTTTCTTATTGTGATATTCTTTTATTTATTTTTACTTGTAGGTTTAACTCTTCTTTTTTTCTTGAACATTTCCCGAAAGGAATCTTTATATTCAAATTTGTCAAAAAAAATTTTAGAAGAAACTCACATTTATAACCAAACCTGTCTATAGCTTTTGAGTAAGTTTCCTTTGTCCACTTCTATATTACTTTATTATGTTCTGAAACAAATATAACTGGTGTCATGCCACAATTTTGTACTTATGGTTAATTGGAAGATGGAAGACCAAAGATGATTTATTCTATTTATAATATGACTTGTATTGTTTGTGTATTTCATATTCTAAATACATGTTTAAAATTAAATTCAGTTTGTAGAAAAAATTCAAATCTTACAAGTTGTTCATTAAAATGTTGATATGTAAACATACTACTATAATTCGAACAAAGCTCAAGAGGATAGAAAATGGCTTTGTAAATAAATAGATTAAGGAAGAAAGCATTAACAAATATAAATTAATTATAAAAAAATTATATAATTTATACAATTTTTTTATCTTTATATTTCTATTACATCATTCATCTTATCACAAGGAATTGAATGTTTGAATATTGTTTGCCTTCTTATATACGAAAATCATCCAAGCCGTCACTGTGGTATTCATCTGTACTTAACATACATAAACATATATATATTAATACAAGTTATTAATGATCAAATTATTCAACAATTATATATATATATATATATATATATATATGCAAAAGGAATGATTTAGAGAAAATTTGTTAGGTGCTTGTTGAGTGGTGAAAGTGGATGTATTGTGATTAGTTAGCAAAAAAAAGGTAACACACTACTTTCTTGTATTAAATGAGTAACCGTGATGTCGTGCTCGTACAGAACCGATAACATTGTGATTTGGTAAATGTCAATTGTCAGCGAACACTGAGAGAACAAAACGGTGGCGTTTAACGTGCGAAATCCGTAGTCATACATTTGCATTACTCGTAGGAAAACGATCGTAACTAGCATATCGACCAACAAAATCTATTCTCACAAACTTCATTTTTGCAACGGATTCCTCACTCTCCTCATCGCTTTCTTCAACTGTTCAAATCTCAATTTGGGGCTTCAAACCCCAATTCACCCAACACACAATCTCACTGTCTCATTCCCAAAATCAAAATATGGCAAAATCATATTCCATAATTATACAATTCAAAACACAATCTTAATCTTTACTAAATCGTCCTCCCAAACAACCTAAAACAGCAGTTCTGAGATTTATGTTGGAATCCTATTATCAAGAAGGAAAAACACTATTCAAAACCAGTTTTTTTTTTTTTTTTCATGTTTCTTTGCAAAATTCAAGAAAAAACAATAACCTCAGCAAAAGTTTATTGATAACCGAACCCAAATCATAGAAAGTATGAAAGAACAGAAGGGTAGATTAGATAGGTCAATCTCTGATAGCACTCAGAAGCAGTGTTCTAATACTCAGTAACCGCTAGAAACTGAGAAAGAAATTGAAATTTCTGCTATACATCTAGAAATTTCCAGAACTTTCTCGGTAATTAACCAAGCATGCAAAACAAAACAGTCTAGAGCAGTGAAAACCCATACGTACAAATTTTACATCTTGCAAACTTTGATAGTTAGCTTCGGTAAGTTATACCATCATCACGTTAATGTCACTTTCTAGTTGGGGCGCTGGTTTTTCTGTTCCTTTTCTTCTTGGCTTTCGCTGCAGCAACAGGCTCAGTAACGCTATATAAATCTTTAACACAACGGTACCTCTTGGAGGTGTTGCCAAAGTTTTCATCTTGGGAGTCGACGGCGGTTTCTGCGACGGAGGAAACATCGCCGCCGGAATCGAGCTTGCTCTGATGCGGTTTTCCTTGCACCACACTGTAGCTGCAGCTGTTGTTGCTGCTGTGGTGATCCTCTTCAGAATCTCCGCTGCTGAGTTGAATGAGTTGCTTGGCGGCTTCGATCTCGGAGTGGGAAAACGTGATCGGCTTCTGGGTGGTCTTGATTTGGTATGTAGCCATGATTTATGGAACAGAGAGAGAACGATGAATGGTGAATTGGAACCGAAACTGCTCTATCAGACATCATCAGACATAGTTCTTTATATACTGTTTCAAACAATAGGTCGGTTAATTGCTGCAGTGATTTTTTTATTTTTTCTTTTACTATTTAATTATTTTTATATTTTGTTGGATTCCGTTGTTTTTGTAAGAGATAACTTTATTTGTGTTATTTTTCTTTTGAGTTGAAATTTTATGAAAAAAATTACGATTATATTAATTCTAAAATCATCATTATATGTTTGACTTGTAGTCTAATTATTATAGGAAAAAATAATATATAAATAAAATAAATGTACTTTTAAAATAAGTACTATGAATGAGTTTTAAAGAAATTTTTTTTTAATTAGTCTTTTATAAAACATTTTTTATATTTTTATTTTTTATAATTTGAAATTATGCTTTTAGTTCTTTATATTCATTTGAAACAGATAAATAGTATTTCTTTCATAAAATTCTTACTTTTTAAAGGTTTTTAGATGTTATATCACATAAATTAATATTAGTTAATTAATTTCAATATTAGTGTAGTATCACATAATATTAGAAATGGAAAATTATTATTTTAATTTTAGAGAGACCAAACAAATTTTTTAAAGAGATTAAATTAAAATATATTAATTTTGCATATGTTAACAAAAATTAAATAAAAGTATAAAATTTTTTATTTATGCCAACAATTTTCTATAATTTCCAAATTAGATTATAATTAACATTTGAGATTTTAAAATAAAATAAAAAAAACAATTTAAATACTTAATTCACTATTATAAAAATCAAAACTTATATTTATGATAATTTCATCAGTTTGGTAAATATATATATATATATATATATATATATATATATATATATATATATATATAAGTTAAACTTTACTATTTTTATAATTTTATAATAAAAACTTTAGAACTTAAAGAAAAAAAAGTTTTAATTTAACTAGATGAATAAGAAGAAATAATAAAGGTTAAATAAAATAACATCATTGAAAAAAAAAAGCAGTATTTGTATACCTGCTATGTAAAAGGTAAATGCACAGAGTTGTGTACATGTAATTTGAATAAATATAAATAGTCAAAATAAAAAAAATGAAAAAGATAAATGATTCTATGAGTAAATCAATTTTAAATACAATGAAGTAAAAACAATTAAAGGTAAAGTAAAATTGAAAATTTAAAAGAATGTTAACTATAGATACTGAAATAAATGAAGACTGCATGAAATATTATAGTAATGATACACATTAAGTATAAAGTGCTTCTATATAGACCCTCCCTCCATCATAGTTATTAGTTTTAATAAATACATGATGAATTCTATTTTTAATTCTAGTGAATATAAGATGCAAACATATCATTCAATTATGTTAGGCACTTTTAAGATTTTTGATTTATCCAAATTGATCAGGAGCACCTCCATTTAACATCTTCATCAATTTTATGTTTGAAAAAACCATCAACTTCTTGTTTTTCATTCTTATCCATCTTTTCATATTTTATTGATAATAACATGTAAGCCTTCTTATTTTACATTAATTATATTTATGATGTAGAAGTTTAACACCAATTTAAAAAAATTAATCTTTGACTATCTATTATTAAAACATAAAAAATATTTTTTTATTTTTTTATTGATTAATAATATATAAAAGAATAATGTTTATTAATATAAATTATATTTTTAATTATATGAATCAATACATTAAGTCCTTATTAAATATAAATATTTAATCTTTCTTAATTTGAATGTAGGGAGTTATGACTTTCTATTGTTGGGAAAGACAAGATGAAAATTTTGAAAGAATGTAACACAAAAAAATATATTATGAAATGTAATATGGATGCAATGATAAAAGAATATTGGCAGGTGTAGTTGTAGTGGAATTTTTAGTGATTATAGTATTCATGATGTTATATATGTTAAAAATTATGAGAGTGATAATTACTATTGAGATTGTTATTGCTAATGGGTAGAATAAGTCACCGATTAAATGTGTTTATTAGTTTATTATTCAAGATTGACATGACAATACTCTAGTCCTATGACAAATTAGAGATATATGGCTTAATTATTTCACTAAAAATGGTTATGTGTGTATATATCAGAATAAAATAATAGATTTAATAGGGAGGTAAATTGATCTCTATAATATTTTTTTTAATAAATAATCAGTTTTCTTCTATTACATTGTATTTTGAGGAAGTTTGATTTCTTGGAAAAATAAAGATAAATTTAAAGAATATTAAAGTTATAATATTAACATCATATTAAATAAAAAAGGAAGAAGAAAAATATACCAAGCTTTATAGTAACTAACTTTTATACAATTACATTCGACTAGTTACCTTGATAAACTAGTTCATTGTACTTTCAGATTTTTTTTATAAAAAAAAAAAAAAAGAGTACCCAAAATTATGATCTTTAACCCTTTTAAAACAACCCATTATCAAATCTTATGACAAAAACATTTTGATCACCTTAATCAAGAATTAATAATATAAAAAACAAGACAAAAAAAAGAAAAATCATATAAAAAAATTAAGCTTGAAATTCAAAAAGAGACATATATGGTTTTAATGTAACACTTTGAATCCATTAATTTAGTATAGAAAATTTCAATAAATATAAATGTTTTTTCAACTAACTAAGTAAGTCTCAATATTTACAAAATGTTTTTATATTTTATTGAAAAGATTTAGATTAATTTCATAAAAATCAGAATGAGATTATAATGATGAGAGTTTTGAAGGATTATAATTTGGTTCAATCTATTAAAATAAAACCATATGTAAAGTGAAAACAAAATCATTTTAAAATGTTAAAACACACTTTTAATTTGCTAAAATAACTAAAGTAACCATTTTAAATTATTCCAATCATTAAAATATAATTTTAATTAATAAAATAGTGATATATGCAAGGATAGAAAAAATCCTATTGTTTTTATAAAAGGTTCTTGATAACTTTGTGAAGAAGAATACCTTAACAACACTTTGGTTGAAGCTAGAAAATATCTTATCATTCTTTTTTATTGTCTTTTTAACTATGTATAGTTCAAATTTAATTTTTATTATGATTTTATGTTTTTTTTCTTGTTTATTTTTGTAGGAAAATGAGAGAAATTTAGGCTAAAATGAAATTCAAGATTCTAACTTAAGCAAACATATCATTAACACTTGAACTCAATAATCATTAAAGTCTAATGAACATTTAGTTGTCACTATTATTGACCTAAGAAGACACTCTAAGAGTGGATTGCCAAGAAAAAGACCAACTCAAAATATTAACTATTATACTAGAACAACACATAATATTGTACCCTCACGTAATATTCCTAATAATCTAGGCAACACACATTAAAATATTTATGTACTTTTTTCTTTTCTTTTATTCTCAAGTCCGTGTACGTATCAATGGTGAAACAATTGTTGTTAGGGGTTAATTGAGCCAAAAAAAACTCATATAATTTATCTGCATAATTTAATTTTGTAAGATCTAAAAAAAAATTATGGTACAACCTAACTCTAAAAACATAGGTATGAAATATCAAGTCAATTACAAGTCCACATCTTAATGTTGGTTGTTTATCATCAATCCACAGAAGAATCAAATGTAACCTGAAGTAATCTAAATGTTTTCTCATCGAGATGTTTGGTTAATATAAAGTTTTTTGCAGATCATTGAATTAATTACATAATTGAACTTATTAGCTTAGAAGATAAGGATTACATGAAAAGGAATAATAAATCAATATTCAATATTCAATAGGTCTTTATCGTCATTCACATAGCTATCTTTGTCATTATAAAATTTAGAGCCATATGAATACGTTTGCTCTTTAATTTGTCTCTTTATTTACTTAATTATTTTATACTCTTTTATAATTCATATTTATTTATCTTTCTTACTAATTGATTTGGTTTAGTTTATATCAATCTTTATTTAAAAAACCTAAATATCTACTTACTCTTTATTCTTCTATTTTATAAAATATTCTTTTTTTTCTCTTATTCAAAAACCCTATAATTATTTTTTTCTAAATTAATAATTATATAAAAAATCTCCTGGCATATGATATTTAGACTTATATCTCTTGATTACTTGCAACAAAATTGTTACACTTAAAAAGAGTCACCAAGTCAATGGTGTCATTTGCTTCACATAATTATGTAATTGCTTTTTTATTCATAATTCTTTTAGGGTTTGGTAAGTATCTTTTTCATTCCTTCATATTTTTAAATTTTCATGTTATTCTTTGTTCAATTCAAATTTTTAATTTTGTATTACTTGATTGTAAATTTTAAATTTTATGTTGATTTAAATGCGGTACAACCTACAATTGAGAACAGATAAGAATTACCAAGTCACTTGAAAAGTTATTGTCTTTAATCTAGTTGTGTAACAATATTTATTACAAAATCAGGTGTGCTCTTGGGTAATCTAAGTTTCTTTTCCAAAGGAAACAAATTAAAATAAATTTGGTAGATTATTGTTGAATTAGTTATGCAAGGAGATTACATGACAAGAAATAATCAAATCAATATCCCATATAATTTTTTGTCATTGTAACATTCCAAAAAAATTTGGAGTATATATATATATATAATACAATATTTTGCTAGATACAAATCGAATCATCAAATAGCCTATGACAAGCATAAATTATCTATCATTTAATACAATTTGCAACTGTATCAATTATTTATTTTATGAATACTAGACGAAGGAATTTTTCTTCAAACAGACGAAACATGTTTTTTATATATATAAATAATAATAATAATAATAATAGTAATAATAATAATATGTTGATAAAAATGTCTATATGATATTATATGATATTGAAATAGGATAAGGATAGAAAAGGAATGAAACGTAAATATATTAGACGGGGTGTTACAAAAAATGGGAGGATATTTGCTCTCTTATTATTTTTTTTGTTGTTTTTTTAACTATTTTTAGTTCAATTTTTTTTATTATGATTTTGTTTTTTTGTTTACTTTTATAGGAAAATGAGATGAATTTTGGCTCAAATGGAATTTAAGATTCTAACTTAAGGGAGCATGGAACACTTAAGCTAGAGACATATATCATTAACACTTGAATTCAACAATTATTAAGATCAAATGGATATTTAGTGGTTAATGCTACTATTGTTGCTTGACTTAAGAAGACACTCTAAGGGTAGATAAGAGTGGATTGGGAATAAAAAGACCAACTCAAAATGTTATAGCTATTAGACTAGACAATATATAATGTTGTACCCCAGGATAATACTCTCAATAAATTAGGCAACACACATCAAAATATTTATATACTTTTTCCTTTGCTTTTATTCTTAAGTCAGTGTAATTTAAGTTAGAATCTATTTATCATTATTTTGAGTCATATGAATAGGCTTTGCTCTTTTATTTGTCTCTTTATTCACTTAATTATTATCTACTATTTTTTAATCTCATGTTTATTTATCTTTCTTATTGATTGAATTGTTTTAGTTTTTATCGTTCTTTATTTAAAAAAACATAAATATCTATTTACTCTTTATTCTTTTATTTTTTGAAATATTTCCTTTATTTCTTCTCTGATTAAAAAACTCTATAATTATTTTTTTTCTAATTAAATAATCATATAAAAAATATCTGGAGATTTGATTTTAGACTTCTCTCCACTATTTACTTACACTTAAAAAAGAGTAACCAAGTTAATGGTATTATTACACTTGCTTCACACAATTATTTAATTGCTTATTTTGTTAATCTTTTAGGGTTTGGTAAGTATTTATTTCATTCCTTCATTTAGGATTCAATTCAAATTTTTAACTTTATATTACTTTATTCTTAATTTTGAATTTTTAGTTCATTTAATTGTGGTACAACCTATCATTGGGAACATGATAAGAACAATCAAGTCAGTTATAAAGTTATTGTCTTTAATCTGAGTTCCTTAACAGTATTTAAGTTCATTTAATTGTAGTACAATCTACAGTTGGGAATATGATAAGAACTGTCAAGTCAGTTGTAAAGTTCTTGTCTTTAATCTAGCTTCTTAACACCATTTATTACAGAATCAGGTGTGCCCTTAGGTAATCTAAGTTTCTTTTCCCAAGGAAACTAATTAAAATAAATTTCGTAGATTATTGTTTATTGTTGAATTAATTACATAAGGAGATTACATGCCAAGGTATAATCAAATCAATAACTCTTTGTCATTTTTACATCCCAAAAATTAATGGTATTTTAAACACAATAATGGTATTACTCAGATACATACATGTATATATAATACAATAATATATATAATAATCCAATACAATATTATTAGAAGCATGAAGTGTCCATCATCTAATACAATTTGTAATTGTATCAATTATTTGCTTTATAAACATTAGTCGAAAAAATTTCTCTTAAAATAGACCAAACATGTCTATTAATCAAATGCTCATATTAGACAAAAGTAATCTACATTTAATGTGTATATATATATATATATATATATATATATATATATATATATATATATAATATTATATTGATAAAGATATACATAATATTATATTGATAAAGATGTCTATATAATGTTGATATAGGAAAAGGCCAGAAATGGAATTAATAAAGTAAATATCTTTAAAAAAGATTGGTATTTGTTACCACATAGTATTAGTATTATCATAAATTAAATATCATTATCATGAGTATTATCATAAAGTAAATATCATTATTTGTTATCATGGAAGATTAGTATTGTAATACTTATAATTGAATAGAAATAAAACTAACGTGGAAAATACTTTCTGTACAAGAAGAATATAACAAAATGATAGAGAGAATCCATGAAAAAAAGAAGAAAATTTGTTTTAAACGAAAGCTAAGGAAAATTATATATACATATATATATATATATATAAGGGCACCTGGTCGTTTTGTATATCGGCTGGAACATCCGGGGTCGCAGGGCTACTGGTCCGAAGAAGGGGCTATTGAAAGAACGAAAGTTCGTTTAGACCCCCTTGAACCTCTGGTTTAACAACGCCACGTACAAAAGGGTATTTTATGTGCTTTGTTATTTT
>Ga0209700_101290_pt1 | contig 51333 bp, 20 predicted proteins | sample SiratroredBW_FD_187528 | JGI IMG/M metagenome (GOLD analysis project Ga0209700, IMG submission 187528) | Root nodule microbial communities of legume samples collected from California, USA - Siratro red BW (SPAdes) (version 2) | ecosystem: Host-associated > Plants > Roots > Nodule | place: USA...
ATTATTCTCCATCCCACACAACTATACCTTCTCTCATTTATAGAAGGAAGTTTGTGGTGCTTTGGGACTTCTAAATCAGACAACATTGATGAAGTTGTACCACCACCAACCTCAACTAACCACATAAGGTCAAATTAGGTACACTGTTATTTAAATAATAACTTATGAAAATGTTTCCCAATTGTATGTCGAGTTACCAAGATCTCTAATAGAACTTTTACATTTTCTAAATGCACACACTACATCTAGCTCTTCCACAAATCAACACCCAATCAATTCAATTGAAGCAATAATCTACTACGAATGACTTATCCAATAGGCCACCATAACAGAAAGTTCAAGTGATTATTGTTTAACCTACACATATATTAATCCTAAAATTTTTTATTTCAATAAGCTATTTCACAATATAACATAAATACTAAAATATAGAGATTGAAAACAAGTTAAAAAAATAAACTACCAACATCTAGTTAGAGTAGACAATCGAAAACTTGTACACAATACAGTACAAATATGAAATGATGTTGTCGTCCAACAAATAATTAATCATTGAAAAAATACTCAACTTTTTAATCTAAGTATACAATATGAAGATTCAATTTCAAATAATGAATTGTTTGTCCAAACCAAGAATTTACGTATTCCAACACCTAAAGAATTGATTTAGGACTTAGAAGATAATACCTATATCTACCATCTTAGCAAAATAAAATCCACACTTTTCAAAATTATTAGTGATTTTATTAAAGTTATAGTTATATTCTATCAATTTCATATATTCTCTTTTATCCACCTTTGTCTAATATATAAATTATATTTCAATTAGTTGTCATCCCATATTTCATTTTTTTATTTACATTTTTTATATAAATTTATAACTAAATATTATAATAATAACACTTATGATTATAGTTTACTAAATATATAAAACTATTTTTTTACTCACAGCATCTTTCATTCTAATTGTCAATTATTTATTAATTTATCATTTTAAAATTATAATTTATACACTTATTTTATCGTACCAAATGATATATATGTTACAAAAATTTCTAATAATTGTTTTTTTCTTCTCAATATTCACTTACTAATTTATCATTACATACATATCAATAACAAATTAATTAAATTTTATTTTTAATTTTTTAAACCACTGAATTAATATTTTTTTTTAAAAAACACAATCTATATTTTTCTTTCAATTTCTATTATTTATTTTGTTATTTAAAAAAAAATTAAAAACAAAAAAATTAATTTCAATTCATATTATTTATTCTCTAAGTCAAATTTATTATAAAATACAGAAATAAGTTTATTATAATTTATTCTCCCAAATTATAATTAATTATTTCAAAATACCTAAAAATTATTTCATTTCACTCTCTTTTCAATTTTATTATCCTTTTAAATTTTTAATTCTCAAACTATAATAACAATAAATTTTCTACATAATCTATTCACTCTTCAATATAATTATTAAAATTAGAGTACATATATTTCTGTTTCCATTTTACACTTGCTAATACATTTTTTAAAATCCTTTCAAAATTTTAATTCAACAGTAACAGTAAACATCTACAAAATTATGTAATATCTTTAAATTTTAAAATTTTTTAGTATTCAAATTTTCTACAAAGCCAAATTATATTCCACCTTACATATTTTTTTATTTTTTTCTCACACTATTTCAAATTTATTCTCCCCAATTTTATTTCAATTTTTACCTAAATTATTAAAATTTATTTTATTCTGTTTTCTCATTCTTTTACCCACTCCCTTACTAAAAAAAAATCCTCTCCCAGAATTCATCAATTGGAGAACTAAATTCTAATGAGGTTTCAGACTCCAAAAATGCCAAACAAAGGTTAAAATTAATTTCTTGAAAACCAAATTCTGAACATCAACTCCACCAGATTCTTCCACTCTTCTCTGTCACTACAAAAGAAAAATAAAAAAAATAAAACCATCCCAAAATTCGATCCCTAGAAACTGGATTGCAAGAGGATTTTCATTCCCCACGTCCCAAACTACAGATAAGAATTCAGCTCTGAAAAGATCGAATTCCTTTCTAATTAGCATTTTTAAACCAGAAACAAACATTACCTAGAGAATCTCAACTTATTCAAAATGATTTTGTCTTTTCTCCTCTCCAGTCATAACATTCCAAATACCCTTTTGTCCACTTCTCCTTCTTCACTTGTGCTTATCCTCGCCTTCTCAAATATTTTTTATACCTATATTATGTACTCATTTTGTTGCAAAAGCCTGCATAATTTGATCATGATCATTTTGTCATGTGCTTTCACATGACCAATTATGCTTTTACCATTCTTAATTATGTGAGTAATTTGGACCACATATAAAGTGGTGCATAATGATATTATTCAAATCCAACCAATACTGGAGACCAATTCAAGTAATTTGCAAATTGGTATTTAATATTATTTATTTTTAGATCCAAGAAAAATATGATAATGACATAAACAAATCAATTATAATCTATTTTTTCTTCTTTTAAATCAATAATAATTATTTAGAAAAAAAAGTAAGGTAAGTAGCAACAATTAAGAAAAGCTAACAATAACTGTTTCGTTGCAAAAGTCATACTATTAAGGGTTTAAAAATCATTGCAAAATTAATTTTCCTAGGTTTTACAAAAAATGAATAAAATTAAAAACAATATTTATTTGGGTGTATCGTGTTAGAAAACATGAAATAAAATGTCTACTAACATTTTTTTTTCATGGTATAATAAGTCGTGTTTAGGCACAAAACTTTTATTTTTTGTTTTTAATAAAAATTGTACTTCTATGTAAGATTTTCAACTTTTTTTGTTTTCATATAGAAGTAATATATGACTTTAGATTTTATTAAATCTCTCCACAACATAAAAAAAAAAATCTCATTAAACAACATTTTAAAAACAGTAATTAGAGTTAAATAAATGTCACTTAAGAATTCGGAATGGTTTGACAACGAAATTTTTAATTGTAGAGGACGTTATTTATAATTTTATTTTTTTTTCTTAAGATTACACATATTTTAGAACTATTTCCTTAAATTTCACGTTTTTTTGGATAATGTTTGGAAAACAATTTCATTACATAATTATTAGAAAACGCTTTTTAAATATTGGCTAGTGTTCTGACTAGAGTTTAGACAATAAATATTATTACGCTTTTAAATCATACTTTTCTAAATATTTTTTCTCATATAACTATTAAATATAGAATTATAAAACAATAAAATATTAAATAAAATTTTATAAATTATTATTACACATTTAAATTCTTTAAAGTTATACTTTAAACAACATTTTCAAATAATTTTAAAATATTATTATATATTTAGGTTACATTTATAGTATTTTTAAAATGTCACACACTTATACAATAATTCTATAGTTTACCAGACAATTAAATCAATAAAAAGACAATAAAAATAATATAATCACTTTTTAACTAAGAACAACATAAATAATACTTATATTTTAATATACTAGTGACATAATAAAGAATAGTTCATTATATATCAAAATAAACGTTTAATAATTCAAAATAAAAAAATTAATGGTGTTTCAACATTTCTTAATGAATAATATTCACTAATTTTCCAACATGATTTTTAGATTCAATACGAAAAAAAATACAATCAATAAAACTTCGTCACCCAATAAGACCATATAACCTAAATTGAAGTAGATACACTGTGATTTTAATAAAAGAAATTGAAGCCGATAGATACAAAAGAAACGAATTGAAACTAAAAGTTTATTTTTGAGTGAATTGTTTTTTAAATGTAATTACAAACTTGATGTTGGAAAAACCACCCCAGCAAGGGAAAATTCGCACACGTGTTCTACTTGTTGATAGTATTTTATTTAAGCTGTCAATTATTCTAAATAAAAATATAAAATGCCAAGCCAAATATTATAGATAGAAAAGGAAAAGTAATAAAATTAAATAATAAAATCAAATTGAAACAAATTAATTAAAACTTTTACCAATTTGATAAAATTTTGAGTCATATGCGCCACTACCACTTAAATAGATTTCATTATTTATTATTTTTTACAAAAATTACACAGAATTTGTTTCTATAGTAATTTTCTTTAGTTATAGAAAAAAATAAATTCCTTCTTAAGGTAAACTAATTCATACAACCTCAACATTACTTTTAGAAAATTTAATATAAAAAATTTCCATAAATTAATTTATAGATAACTCAAAAAGAACTTTTCTCATTTTATTTTATTTTATAAAAAGTTTTTCCAAACATCTGCAATATACTAGTACTTTTGACATCTATTTGAATATCGATTGTATCACCAACCTCATCATTTTTGTCACCACCGACCGCACCTGCAGAAGAGTAAGCACAGTAGCAATGGAGATCAAACCTGGTTTGTCAGCACTAGTCACTGGTGGTGCCTCTGGAATCGGTAACTCCATCATTTCCTTAACGCTATTCATAATCATATCTTTCACTTCCAAAATTATCGAATTCAAATACTCAAAAATAAGCTTAAGTTGACTTTAGGAACCGATTTAGCGAGCTACGTTGCGAAGATTTAGCCACACCAGAATTAAATTAACACAAACTGTTGAATGTGTTGACGCTCTTTCGAATTAAGGATCTGATTCCTTCACTCTATCATAGTTTCTTGCGTAAGCATCGTGGTTTCATGAAGAATCGATAGTAGTTTAGTTGCGAAGAGAAAACATAAGAAACTACGTAGTAATTGAATTACTTATACGTAAGAATTAGTTTGTTTAGATATTTTTTTTTCATAAATACTATAATCTTTTTATGAATTAAAATTAATTTATCCGCTATCGAAAATCAACTTTTGAGAAGAGGCTACAGTCAGACCGGTGAAAGAAAGACAGCACGTCACGAGATTTTGGTGCATCTGCAAGCAAAATATATGCTCAATGAAATTTAGTTTGTGTAAGATGATTCACTTGTACTGTTTTAGCGTGTGATGTGATTCTGTGTTTCTGGTTTTTGTACAGGCAAGGCTCTTGCCTTGGCTCTTGCAGAGAAGGGTGTATTTATCACTATTGTGGATTTCTCTGAAGCAAATGGAAGACAAGTTGCAAGCCTCGTTGAGAAAATTAACGCCAAGTTTCATCCGAAGTTGGAATTTCCCTCTGCACTGTTTGTGAAATGTGATGTGTCTAATGCAAGTAAGTGGGTTATTATCTGTTAGCAAGACATTCATCAGGCTTCTCCGTGTTGGAGGCTGGAATTCTCTTCTTATGGGCTTTATTTAAGATCCTTATCAAACCTTCCTTTGTTCTTCAATGCAAGTATAGCGTTTCCATTTGGAGTGGTGAAGTAACACCACTTAACATGAAAATATGTAGTTATAGAGACTCGTATGGCAGAAAGCATGTGATAAAGTTTCATAATCTTTAAATGAATTTTGTGTTCCAAGTTCCAACTATTATGAGGTGGCATGTATATATATATACACACATATCAATAATTAAAAGCACTTGCTGTTTTGATTATCTTTAGTGTACATAAATGTAATTAAGTCATAGTTACTTACAGGTGATTTAGCTGCTGCATTTCAAAAGCACTTTTTGACATATCGAGGTCTAGACATTTGTATTAACAGTGCGGGGATTGGTAGTCCTATACCATTCTACAATGATCAAACAGATGGCACTCGAACATGGAGGCACACTGTTAATGTGAATTTCACTGCTGTTATTGATTCCACTCGCCTTGCGGTAAGGGTGATATGTGATCTGGTTTATCCAATATCCTTGGACTAATTTGCTTTATGCTGTGAAAAGAAAGTTGGTTCACGATGTAAGTGACAAAAAAGTTATAATTGGCTCGTGCATGATCACATACTTGAGTTCACCATTTTCTGTTTGAATGAGAAAAAAGGGGCCAAAACCATTGTTTATTGTTGGCACTCATTATCTTCATTTTAACAGATTAAAGCCATGGAAGCTGCCAAAAGACATGGTGTGATTATCAACTTGGGTTCTGCTTCCGGTCTTTATCCAATGATCGTTGACCCAATCTACAGTGGCTCTAAAGGTTTGTTATAGACCAGCTTTGATCGGGGTATACTCCTTGAAAGCTAATTTAAAAAAATAAATTTGCGAACAAAAGAGCTTAAAGATCTGTTCAATTCAACTTATGTGAAGCGGTTAACAACATGAGCATTCATACTTGTGGATGACCATTGGGCTTAAAGTAGGGTTCAAGCAACAGCCAGTGTTACCTTGGTCTAAAATTTAGAACTGCTATTGTTGAGAATCGATTCTGATAAAGTTGAGAGAAAACTGAGCAACTTTTATTGAGTGTAAATATGATAAGAGTACATAGAGGTCCCTGTATATAGAGCGTTATACGAGGTTAGCTAACTAGCTAGATGAATTGTGAAGATTATATTGTGAATTGTGATCCTTGTTTGTAGCTGTCAGCGGTAGTGACCTGACTAGGCTATGTTACCTGACACTCTAAAAACTGAGCTATTCATAGAGCGTCTAAATACAAGTTTTTATATACATTCGCCACTTATTAATATTTTCATTTTCTCGTCAATTTTTTGCATGTTTCAAAATTTAATCAAGAATGGGGTTTGCTATCATCCAAATCATGAAATTTTGTGATTACCTTCTAATCCTCTGAGTTGCACCTCCTTTTGCCCCGCAAATAAAACTTCTTATGTATTCCAAACAAAAATACAGTCACGGATAGTGACATAATGGTTTCAAATCTCTATCTTTATAATTTATGCAAATTAAGTTACTATCTTGCTTCCTAAAATGTTAAAATATACTTCTACAGGTGGTGTTGTTATGTTTTCTAGAGCACTTCGTCCATACAAACGTCGTGGAATTCGAGTCAATGTGCTTTGTCCCGAGGTAAGATTGAATATGAAGAATGAATATTCTTGGTCATATTAATCTTATTAATCTTAAATCTATGGAAGTTCTTAGAAACTGGATTTTAAGTATAACTCAATCTCATAAAAGCGGTTTATAAAGTGAGATTTTCACCTACTTGTTTATTTATATATCTTTAGTTGATGTGTGATTTCGAACACATCTCTTCACGCCGACGATTAAATATTTTGAGTGTAAAACTAAATATTTGTGGGTGGTTCTATATCAGCACAATAATGGGTGACACATAGGCCCATTCAACCTCACTACAATAAACTATAATATCATCTTAGAAAGTAGACCTTAAGTCTAACTCAACCTCACAAAAATAGCTTGTAAGTGAGGTTTATACCTACTTATATATTATAATTTGGATATATCTCTAATTAATGTGAGAAATATTAGATACTTTGTTGAAATTGACTAGAACTCTTTTGAAAAGGGTTCCTTGTGAGATGGAATTGACTAGTACTCCTAGGTATTGTTTTTGTTAAATCATTAATGTGTTTCCTTATTTTTGGGTTCTAGACTGTAGTATTCAAAAACTACTTTGGGTCCCAACTCCCAACTAATTTGAGCCAAGTTATGAGGACTCACTTAGGGGAGTAAAGCTTTTCCAATGCTTGTCTTTCTTTTTTTTTTTTTTTTTTTTTTTTCTGCTCAAGAGTCTCAAACTTGAAATCTTGGTTCGAACCAGGACCGTAGCCTCTCAGACCAACATGTGTGAAATGTGTTTTGATTTTCAGAACAAAATTTATTGTAGCACTTTGTTAAAATGAGCTATAATGCTGAAAGTTTGGTGCAGTTTGTTGAAACTGAGATGGCATTAAAGATAGATCCCAATATAATCAACTTGATGGGCGGCTTTGTACCTATGGAAATGGTGGTAAAAGGTAAGTCCATAAATTTCATTGTTCTCTCACGCCGCTTGAGCAAAAGAGGGTGGGTGCATTGTTCCTTAACTTCGTAGCTTCCTAAACCACATATTTGTAGCTACTGCATTGCATGCACATCTCTTAAATAATTTAACATGCTTAAGTTAATCATTTCTATTAAACATATCTAGAAATTATCTCACATCATTAGTATTGTATCTAACTATTTTATAGGTATCTTGGACAGTATTTTGAGAGTAAATTCTGCTTTGTGTTAAATTTTTTTATTCTTAACTGACTATAATAGTCAGCCTAGTACTAATATAATTAAGGGTTAGTGCTTTGTATTTTTGTATCATATCAATATACAAAAGACAATAATATTATTACAAGTCTCTGTTTTCTATTTTCTTCTTTCTCTACTTAAAATCCTAACTTCAAAACATGGCATCAAAGCAATGCTATTTTTTATGACTAGAGCTGTCCCTATTCCACGTTATCAATTTCTGTGTTAAGATTGGCCAGTACTGGAAATTGCACCACCATCAAAGTGACCATGTGCCAGAGCACTATCTCAGGCTCCTAGCAATCTTTCAGATTCTATTGATAATTCAGGGCACATTCAACAATGTTTCTGGCTGTTCTTTCTTCCATTTGACATGCTATATTTTCTTCTTTCTAGATTTGCCCACACATTGTCCAACCAGTTGCTAAAATTTGTTCAGCCAACCTTTCAAAAGTGCATTCTACCCTTTAGGCTACACTTGTCCTTTTGTGATTAGTGATCACATATGATGTGTTTTCTCTCCATCAAGTATTGATGAATCATTGTGTTTGTGGTACATATATCTGGTCTGTTGTTGCTTTGGTTACTTTCTTTCCCTCCAATGCCAACGCATTTAGGGGAGAGTAAGATATTGAAGTACTAATACAATTATTTAAAAAAATATGAGGTAGGAAACATTTAAGATATATATTTAGAAATGTATAAAAGTTCATAAAACATAATAAATATATAATTGCTATTCTTTAAATCATGATCATCATAAATTACTTTCTATTATTTATGTTAGATATATTGTGTAAAATAAAACAAAAAGAGTCATAAGATTAATCTCTTGTGCGTATTGAGCATATAGGGTTATGTATTTATAAATAAGAAAAATGCAAAAGACGTGGGCTAAGCCCATTATATCTAACACTCCCTTAAAGTTGGTGCGTATAAATTGTACTAAGCTTATTACAAGTATAATCAATTCTTATTAGTGAAAATATTTTCTAATTGATCATTTGAATTAATAAATTTAGTCTTGATATCTCCAAATATTATATTTTCTCAAATAAAATGGCAATCAATCTCATTGTGTTTGGTCTTTTTGTGAAAGACAGAATTTGAACTAATATGAAGAGCAACCTGATTGTCACATATAAGTGTCACTTGAGTGACTTCTCCAAATTGCAATTCTTTAAGCAACTATTTAAGCTAAATAAACTCATAAGTAGTTTAGGCCATAGCCCTATATTCTGTTTTCTTACTTGATCTCACTACAACATTTTGTTTCTTGCTTTTCAAAGAGATCAAATTATCATCAATGGAGATATAATATCCGGAAGTGGATCTCCTTTTAGAAGGAGATCCAGACCAATCAACATCTGAATAACATACAAGTTTAGTATGATTATTGTATCCATATAACAAACCTTTTTCTAGGTGAACCTTTAATGTATTTCAATATATGAATGACCGTATTTCAATGATCTACACATAGAGAATTAAGAAATTTACTCACCACAATAACTGTAAAGGAAATGTCAGGACAAGTAACTATATGACTGTTCAACTTTCTAACTGATCTTCTATGCTTCTTAGGATTTGTGAGAGGCTCCCCCTGATTAGGCAGGAGTTTGGCTTTGAGATCCATATGTGTCAACAGATTTTGAATTCATTGACGCATTTTCTTCCAAAATATCCAATGCATACTTTCTTTGAGAGACGGAGAATTCATAACTGAACCAACATGTATAGATGTCCATAGGTGATAAAGATCATGTGACTCATATTCAATGCCAGTCATTCCTCTCGAACTTCGGTATTGTATACAAATTGAATCTTTGGTGAACAAGATAATTAATCAAGGGAATGAGTGAGATGACTAATGGATAACAAGTCAAATGGAGACCCAAGGACATAAAGAACATTGTCAATAGATAAAGAAGGAAGAAGATGAATAGTACCAATACCATGTGATGGGACCCTAGAACCATTGACCATAGTAACAAAAGGTACATAACCCAAACTAGACAAAGAAGAGAAAAAAATGTTACTAGTAATGTGATCTGTGGCACTTGAGTTTAAAACCCAAGGACTAAGAGAACTGGAGTGAGTGAGGCCAGCAAAAGATGTACATGTGTCTACAACATAAGCAATGGAACTAGTAATGATCCTCCATTTGAGAAATTCATTGAAAATAATATGCTGTCTTGAAGTATCAGATGAAGTAAGACCTGTAGTAGACGGTTGGGAGAGAGTAGTTTATACAAATTGAGCAGATTGAAGAGAATGACCATGTAAGGCATAATACCTGTCAATTTTGTAACCTAGCCTATGACAATGTTTACACTTATGATGCCCTTTGCCAGACTTGCAAGGGCAATTATGATCATTACACTGAGATACCAAAGCAAAAGAATCATCAAAGGTGATAAAGCAAGTATTTCAGTGGTTGACTTACCTGACACACGCAATAGGGTAAAACAAGTGGAAGTAAAGGTAGGCACGACTGGGGATCCAAAATCTAATTACGGACATGGGAATAATCATAAGGAAGTTCATATAATACTAGTACTATGAAAAATTTGATCGTTACTTTAATTCTTGAAAAGAAGTGGAGGTAGGAGGCAATAACTCATTGAAGTTGTGAAGAAGAGCATGAATTATACCCAGATATTTAGTCATTCTACCATTAAGACATCTGGGTGCGACAATATTGAGGAGATTTGGACAAACACCATAAAAACGTTAAGTATCATAGGTGTACTATAATTTTGCCTATTCCCAAACTTCTGATCATGTCTCATAAGCATGAAATATTTGTTTTAGTGATGAGTAAATATAGACTTGATAATTGAGTATGAATTTTCAATCAACGAGAAACCATATTTTTAGCAATAGTGACCACATTCTGGGTAAGATGATCAATATGAGTCTCTGATTCTTAAGCAATAGTTTAATATTTGATGCCAAAGTATCATAATTAGTTCAATCCAATTTGACAATAGATAAATGTACATGAACATAATTTGTATAGATAGACGGATTAAACATAGTGGTAGCAGAAGAGGTTATAAATGAAGAGGAGAGAGATAAACCCTAAAAACCAAACCAACTTCAATCAAGGTGATAGTCGTAGATCCAGAAAGAGGATGACAAGGCGATTCTAACATTGAATGTCAGAGACAAGGTCTGACACGCCACCACACATGGCAAAGTGATGATGGTGATGAAGCTTGTAGGGGTGTGTGTAGGCACGTTGGAGCTCCGATCCCTGCAATCTTTACAGCATGGTGGTCATTTGGCCTAGACGATTTGAACGGAGGTGTTGTTGAACCAAATAGCGGTGGTGGCGGCAGAAGATTAACACCAGTGAATAGTGGGTTCACCAGGAAGGCAAATATTTAACCTAGTTCTAGATACCATGTAAAATAAAATAAAGAGGCATAAGATTAATCCTTTGTGTGTATTGAACACATAGGGTTATGTATTTATAAATAAGAAAAATGCAATAGACATGGGTTAGGCCCGTTACATCTAACATATTTTATATACATCTGTATGCAATGTTAAGCTACACTATATTATGCATGTGTGTGTATTCGTGTGTCTCAATTCAGAAGTTAGTTTTTGGGACTGAGTTAGTCTCAATTCCATATTATAAGATGATATTAGAGCCTTTTTGAAAATTTGTTTTTAATATTTTTCATAAAGGAGCAATTCCTCTTAAATAGAATACAAATACTTAATAACTGAAATCCTAATTTATGATGGATATAATTTATCCCTACAATTCAAGATCATTGATCCTATACCATAAATATAAAAATATCGCTAGCCTATTATTCCTCCTAATTATGGAATGTAATTAAATCTCCTAATTATAGAAGGAAATATTAACTGCAACATAAATCAAGGGATTCTGCCACTGCCCCTCAAGTTGGTCCCTCAAGTTGGTGAGTGGATGTCATCCATTCCTAACTTGTCAACAATAGATTGAAATGTAGCACTCACTTAGTCCTTTTATCAATACATTGCTAGTTGATTTCCAAAGGGTACAAATGGTGCATATATTGTCCTATTATTCAATTTCTCCTTATGAAGTGTTTGTCTACTTCCACATGCTTAGTTATATCACATTGCACCGGTTATGCACAACATTTATTGCTGACTTGATTTCACAATACAGTCTTATAGGCTTATTCCGATCAATCTTCAGGTCTTCTAAAATTATCCTTAACCATAGCATTTTACAATTCCCTAAAGCCATGACTCTAAACTCAGTTTTTGCTCTTAATCTTGCCACAACATTTTGTATCTTGCTTCTCTAAGTGACTAAATGTCCTCCAAGAAAAGTGCAATATCCAGAGTTAGATCCTTTGTCGTCTATAGAACCTATCTAGTTTGTGTCTGTAAGCTTCTAAGATCATCTCATTCCCCTTTGTAAATAGAATTCCTTTTCTAGAATTTCCTTTCAAGTGTTGTCGAATGCGATAAACAACTTTGAAACGAGTCTCCTTAGGATTGTGCATGAACTAACTTACAACCCCTACAACATAGACAATGTCGACCTAATGTGAGCCAAGTAGATCAATTTCTTGACTAGACTTTGATAGGATTGTCTATCCACAACTACATCTTTAATTGATTCACCAAGTTTGGGATTGTGTTCATATGTGTCTCTACTGGTTTACATCCTAATTTTCCAGTTTCAAGCAATAAATCTGACACATTTTTGTTGGGAGATGAAAATACCATGATGGGAATGAGCCAGTTCAATACCAAATAAATATTTCAATTTGACTAACTCCTTAATTTCAAATTCTGTTATTAGACATTCTTTAAAGCTTCCAGTCTTACCGATCATTTCCTGGTACAACTATATCATCTACATAGACAATTAGTGTAGTAACTTCCCTTGAAGCTGAATGCTTAATAAACTGTGCATGGTCACCTTGGCTTTGCTTGTACTATGTGATCTTCATTATAGTAGTAAACCTACCAAACCATGCTCTAGGAGACTATTTCAACCCATAGAGTGCCTTCCTTAGTTTACACACTTTTCCCTCCCCGGCTTTAAACCCAGATGGGACCTCCATGTATATTTCTTACTCAAGATTGCCATCTAGAAAGACATTTAGAGACAATAAAAATTTAATAGTATTCATTTTTGCAATAATAGGTGAAAAAGTTTTAAGATAGTCAATTATACATTTCTAATGTCCCATCTGCCTTGTATTTAACACTGAGTACCCACCTACATCCAACAAGATTATGCCCTTTTAGTAAATCACCAACTCCCAAGTTTTCTTCATTTCTAGAGCAACCATTTCAACCTTCATAACATTTTTCCAGCCCTTACTATTTTATGCCTCATCCATAGTTATTGGAATAGTGACAGTATTTAAATGACCAAGAAAACTTTTGTGACTATTGGATAGTTTGTCATGAGACACAAAGTGTGACAATGGGTACCTTGGCTTTTGAGTACGTACTCTAACACCTTTCCTTATTGCAATTGGAAGATCGTGAACTTCAATGGTTGCATATTTTGTTCTTCGTTAATGTCAGGTATTTTAGGTATAGGTTTATATTTAAGGACTTGTGGTGGTTGAATAATAGACCTTCTCCTTTGTAAGTATACTTGCAGTGGATAGATAACCCTTTGAGTTTGTTCTCTAGTCATCTTTGGTCTTGAAACAGAAGGAAAATGAATAGGACTAAACTCAGTAGATGTCGAAGTATTAGATTCAATAAGTGGTGGAGTATTAATGAGACTTAATTTTGGGAAATGAGGTTTTCATTAAGAATGAATTATCCTTATCTTCAATACATGAGCTTTTCCCCTGAAGATAAGGTTGAAAATATTGTGTATTTTCATCAAAAGTGACATCACGAGACACAATGAATTATTTTGTTGGAGAGTGATAACATTTGTGTCCCTTTTGGGTAGGTGAGTAACTAATAAATATGCACTTAATAGCTTGAAAACCAAGTTTTCCCTGTGAATAGAATGAACATGGACAAAGGATAAACAACCAATGATTCGAGGTATAAGATGATTTGTTCTCCTAAAGTCCTAGAAAATTTGGAGAGTAGTTGAATAAAACTGTTATTGTTTAATGTTTTGGAGGGTAGATGATTGACCAAATAGGTGGCATTAAGGACAACTTCCCCCAAATACTCTTCTGGTACATTTTTATGGAGAAGAGGGGCTCGAGCTACATTTATGAGATGCCCAATTTTTCGTTTTGCCAACCCATTTGGTTGTGGGGTGTTCATACAAGAATATTCATGAATTGTCCTTCGTTCACTGAAGAAGGAGGATACTATTTGGTTGAAAATATCTTTGGCATTATCTGAATGGACTCTTTCAATGGTTGTCTCAAACTGATTTTTAATCATTTGGATGAAGTTTTTAAAAACTTGGCTTACTTCACTTTTTTGTTTCAAGAGAAACACTCATGTCTCTCGAGTGCAATCAATGAATATGACAAACCAATGATCCGCATATAGGTTAGGAATACTGGAGGTCCCCATACATAATTTTCTATTAATGCAAAGGGAATAGTCATATTTTTATTACTAGAGGGAAAGTCAACACGCTTGTGCTTTGCAAATTCACTAGCATCACAATGAAACATTTGTTTGTCAACTTTTTGAAATAAATGAGGGAACATAATTTCTAGGGTATTGAATGATGGATAACCTAGATGAAGGTTGTATAACCAAATTTTTCCTTTATTGGGAAGAGTTGTTTCTGACATCAAAGACAAACGAATTTGACTCAGTTCTACACATTCTGTTACCCTCTGGAAGGTAGAGCCCATTGTCTTCCGTAGCAAGTCCAATCACCTTCCCTGTTCCCTGATCTTGAAATTGGCAGGTTGTAGGATTAAAAAACACCAAACAGTGTAAATCCATTGTAAGCTTGTGAACAAAAATCAAATTGGCAGATAATTTGAGCACATGCAAAACATCATTCAGGTTTATCATAATTCTCCTTTTCCAGTAACTGTAATGAAAGTTCGATATGCAATTGCAGTTTTTGTTGCTTGGACAGGACCTATAAGATATGAACCCGGTAGATGATTGAGTCATATGATTTGTGGCTCTAGAATCAACTACCCAGACACCTTCTTTAGTGGAATTTAAGGGATTGAGTGGACAAGAATAAGGAATATAACCTGCGAATGCTAAGGAGCAATTACATGAGTTTGCAGGTTCTGTTAATGTGTCCAGTAATCCCTTTAATTTTAGAATTTCCTCTGTGCTAAACTCTACGGTGGGTCGAGTTTTCTGAGTATTGGACATTTTTGTAATTAAATCTCCTAACTGTAATTAAAATTGTTCAAGGAAATAATAACTACAACATAAGTCATGGGATTCTGACAGAGCCTATTCCTGATTATTGTTGAACATATAGTGCCACTTGTTATTGGACAATTATCAAACTACACACACACGTCTAGTTTAGCAACTTTCCATTAGATATACCTAATCTTTGACATGAGTTTGTGTTAACATTGACTAGTGATATGACTATTAGTGTAATTAAGTGAGAAGGGGGAGAGCAAAATTAACTAGTTTTTGGGGTTGATTTAGGCTTAATCCCAAATTATTATAATCTATTTCTTTGTTTGACAAGAGTTTAAGTTTCTTCTAAAAATATTATTAGGGTTTAGTGCTATATACTTTGTATCTATCTACAATTCTATTTTTGTTTGAAAATTGTGCTGTTAATAACATTTGGTCGATATTTCATGCATGTTATGAGATTGTCAATTGAGTTGATAATATTGATAGTCATTGTTTCTAATGTACACATAAATTTTGATATGAAAGCATTTTAACCTCTCAAGGTGCTTTTGAGCTCATTACGGATGAGAGTAAAGCTGGTCATTGCCTATGGATTACAAATCGTCGGGGTTTAGAGTACTGGCCCACAGCAACTGAAGAAGCAAAGTACTTAGTACGTTCCTCTCTTTTCAAGAGAAGATCCGATTTCAAAGCTCCATCAATTAAACTTCCTGAGAGTTTTGAGAAAATGTGCGTATTTGAACTCTGTCTATCTCTTTATACATGCCACTGGAAAATGTTTATTTTCTATTTCCATATTGTTAGAAAGGGTGCATTTAACCTTCTAATTGACGGATCAGATGACCATTTATTCTTCCAATTTAATTAATTTAAAGATGCTTTATTGCTTGCAGAGTTGTCCACACCTTGACTCATAACTTTCGGAATGCAACAAGCATAGTGAGAACACCCCTGATATTACCTATCAAGCCGAAGCATGTTCTCGTTAAGATAATTTATGCTGGTGTGAATGCTAGTGATGTAAGTTACTGTATCTTTCTAAGAGGACTTGTGCATGCATATTGTTGAGTTATTTTCTTTGTCAATTGTCTCTTTTAAGAGATGTTCATGCCCTAACTTGCTGAAGAACAGCCTCGATTTTGGAAAAAGATAACCTTCACTGTTGAACTAGTAGACTGAAGAATTAGGCATTAGCTCAACGCATACATGTTCATGTCAGAAACTGCACGGCTTACCATAAAATACACACTAATCTAATGCGCTTTTGATTTTTCTGTACATCTAGAATAAGACACTACACTAATTTGGGATTACTGACTCAAAACAAGGCACTATTTATTTACTGTTCAAGTATGTTACAACTCTTCAAGTATGTTCAAGTATGTAAAAACATCATTAATTTATCATGTTTGATCGGTGTGATCTTGGATAAAACTTGTGGAGTCTCATGATATCAGGTCCTCATTTTTTAATCTATACTCGTTTGATGCCAATGACTAGGAAAAATATGAAGTATCTACATTGAGTAATATTAGTTCTTTTTTGTAAAATATAAAGCTTCTCCCTGCCACACTGTTTTTCAAGTGCTGTAACCTCTAATTATCTTAACATACATTTTCATTGTAACATGTGTGAAATAATGCAGGTAAATTTTAGCTCAGGCCGCTATTTTGGCGGAAACAACAATGATACTGCTTCTCGTCTTCCATTTGATGCAGGATTTGAGGTATACATATATCCCCGTGTGTAGATTTCGTGATATGAAGTGTACCACTTGATGCAGTAGACTGCTACTTAGATGTACATTTTTTTTTGTTATATTTTAGGCTGTAGGAATAATTGCAGCAGTTGGGGATTCTGTCACTGACTTGAAAATTGGTATGCCTTGTGCATTCATGACTTTTGGAGGCTATGCTGAATTCATAATGGTGGGAAGTGCTCAACATAATGTTAATATTTTTTTTTTTACATTAATTGTATAGTAATTGTAGTTTCCATGAATCACATTAGATGGTGGTAATTAGGTGATTCTTATGAGAATGTAAGTTATTGATGATGTCTTGTTGCTTGGGTTAGATTTCTTCAAAACATGCCCTTCCGGTGCCTAGACCAGATCCTGAAGTTGTGGCCATGCTTACATCAGGATTAACAGCCTCGATTGCCCTAGAAAAGGTTAACTAATATCAGATTTTCTCCCTGTGTTCAGATGCATCCTTGTTTCTTATCTGTTCATCTTTTATATCAACGTACTCAAGTTTTTCTGTTATTTACTTTCTTCTGTGAATCTTATATTTGGTTTCATTATATCTTTTATTGCCTTTTTTTCTTTTTGTACATTGAAAAGGCAGGACAGATGGAATCTGGAAAAGTGGTCCTTGTAACTGCTGCGGCTGGAGGAACTGGGCAATTTGCTGTTCAGGTAACTTAATAAATCCCGTGCCACTTTTCTCAACCATATGCATTTGTGCATATGTTTACAGAAACTGTGTTCCAACAAATTGAATGTTTCTTGATATTCTGTAGTTGTAGGCCAAACCCGGGTAAATAAATTAGTGTTTTGCAAAAAATTCAGCGGATTTTGTATCTTTTACTCTATCTGTTTTCTTCGCACTCTTTCTATATTGGTAGACATTTATCATAGATACACTATTTTATTCTTTCTTTTTTCCAAGCATTACTTGTTCTTGAAATCACACAAAAAACTCTTTTATATGCTCCCTTGTTTCCTTAATACCAAAGATATCTGACATCTATTTTAAGACAAAGATTGCTTGTTCTTTTGCCGTTTCTTAAATGCTTAGAGGCGAGGACCTACGTCTATGAAACTAAGATATGCAAAACAAAGCACTCATGATAGACTATCTCTTGACTTAAAACAATTGACATCACCCTTGGACTGTGTAGTAGCAAAGTATTATTTCGTGTATAAACAAAAATAAATTAAAATTACAAAGCTTGCTTAGATCTATTGTAGATAGCTGGGTAGGTGCTTAGCTGGGTTGGTGCTTCAATCTAGATTTCATAGTCTAAAGTATATGTAATTTCTCTGTATGAAAGTTTCTTTGCCTGACCTCAAAATTTGGAGTATTGTGCAGTTAGCAAAATTAGCAGGAAATAAGGTGGTTGCAACTTGTGGAGGCGGGGCTAAGGCCAAGCTTCTGAAGGAGTTGGGAGTTGACAGAGTCATAGACTATCATAATGAAGATATAAAAACTGTATGTTTTAAATGCTCGCTCTGATTCTTTTGAGAGTTCTGTTAACCATAACCACTTTTGTTGTGATTTTTATTAAAGTGGACAAGTTAAACTAATATCCTTTGTAATCTGATTAACCATTCAGATGGTTTTTGTGTCCTTGTAAATAATTTCTTCTCTGATCCTTGTCTCCTTAAGATATGCATGCATGTATACAGTTAGACCCTAAAAAGGAGCATTCATTGAAATCAACACAATTACATAATGACATTCACGTTTTCTGGTCCTTTATGTATTTAAACTGATTGATATATCCCAGAAGTTGCTGTTTAGTTTCTTACAAATGATTCTAATTCTATTCTTTTATGGGAACTGCTTATATTATCTCTTCTAATTTTTTGAATGAATTTTTCCATCCGCTTCCCAGAATATTGCTGATACTATTAACTATCTAGTATCGATACACCTCAAATTCTGTTCCTTCTTTATCATACAAGTACAATTTCGTATGGAAAAAGTCATCAATGGAGTAAAGCCCGTGTATGGTGGCATATACATGAATAACAACCTACTGAACCTAAAATATAAAAAGAAAATCTTTGAACTCCGGAAAAAATTATTTATCTTACGCAGAGTGAAAGGAAAGTTGAAATATGAAATAATCCTTTGTAAGAAGAAATGTCTCAACATCTCTGTTGAGCAATTTGTATCATTGAATACCTATCAACTGTATTTGACCAAATGTGGTCTATCAGACAGGAAAACCTTACAATACTATCTAATTACATTTGCTAATAGAAGTTGTGAAACTCATTGGACATGGCCTAAAAGGTTCTAAATGCTGAAGAACAATGATTCGTAGCTGAAGCGACTGGACAGCTGTGAAGAAGACAATCCTTTCCATACTGACAGCCAATTAAGCTCCATGACTTAAATATTTAATGAATAATCACTATTCAAATCAGGGCTGCAATTTAAGTTCAAATGGGCATCCTTACTTTGTTGATTCGATTATGGTTCTTGTTTTTGTTGGAATAAATTACTTAAACTGCTTCCTATCAACATGTTAAAATTTTTACTTAATTTTGCAGGTTCTGAGGGAAGAGTTCCCAAAAGGTATTGACATCATCTATGAGTCTGTTGGCGGTGACATGTTAAACTCGTGCTTGAATGCTTTGGCAGTTCATGGACGACTCATTATTATTGGCATGATTTCTCAGGTTTTTCTTTTTTTCTTATCATGCCAAATGTTTTGTCCTTTACGGCACTCCTGAAAGTTTCACTGCGACTATAGCAAACTTCAAAACTATCCACAACCCTCTTTTTCTTTCTTTCCTGTTTTTTTTTTTTTTTTTTTTTTTTTTTTTTTTTTTTTTTGAAGAAGTAGTATTGACTCGTTTAATGATTCTTAATTCATTTAATACCTTGGATTTTATCCTCATTTAAGTGTAGCGAAAATTAGATTTTAACTTTTTGTGTTAGGTATCAAACCACAAGTTTTAAAAGGGACACGAAATTATGTTACCCATATGAGATGTCTGGAATGAAATTTTGTTGTTAGCTCGCTATTACTTGTAATATCGAATTCTTTTAATTTTTAGTCTCCGTGTCCCATTTATCTGTTGAAGACTGTTGGATATGAAGCTATTACCCTGTCTTAGTCCCTTGATAGTAGTGTGCTTGATTATAGATTGCAGTAAGTTGTTTCTGATCTCTTTAAGAAATATATGGTTAATGAACAATATTGATTTCATTTGTTGTGTGCATTCATTCTAGTATCAAGGAGAAAAGGGTTGGACGCCTTCAAAATACCCTGGCCTATGTGAGAAGCTCTTAGCAAAGAGCCAAACTGTGGTATGTAGCAATATGAAGTTATGCCCTAGTAGGCTGCCCTTTTGTTTTTTATGATTTCTTATTTCATTGTTAACCAGTCTTGAAACTTACGCAGCTATAATATCCATCTCATTCTGGAGTGGAACGTTTTCTGGGTAGAAATGTTGAACCTTTAAATCTCAATCCAGTCATACCAGGAAGTAATGAGATGTAAAAAGGACAATTACTTGTTCAGATAATGATATCTTGATATCCCAATAAATTTACACAATCAGCTGATACCTATTATTTTGCCCTCCTTCCTTTTTTTTTCTTTACAATGCCGAAGGTTTACTTTTTTTTCCAATGACCACAATATCCTTAAAAGCAGGTTTATCAAGTGGTTGTATGGTTATCAAAACATCATTTTCCATATAATTTTTGAATTTTTTAACCAAACTATTTAAAATTTTGGGCAAGTGGTATGGTCAACTCACGATTCACTTGTTTAATTATTGTAAAGTGAACGCTTTTCACTCCAAAAATTACAAGCTCACATGCAAAGTTCCATTTATTTTTCTGATGTACTTATTCATACGTAATTCCAATTTTTCAGGCTGGCTTTTTCCTGGTGCAATATGGTCACTTGTGGCAAGAGCATCTTGACAAGCTATTTGATCTTCACTCTACGGGAAAGCTAAAGGTTATTCATATGCATTTGATACAAGATTTTTGTATAGTTAGAAACTCTGTTATTTCCATTTTCTTTCTTTATGTTTTGGTTTGGGAACAATTGTTAGTCACTACTACCAGCTTTAAATTAGAAAGGGCAAGTCTGAACAGGCCTTCAGTGTCAATTGTAAACAATTCTCAATTCTCTCTTAATTAAATACAACTTTGGATTTCATTCTTTCAATGGAATCTTTATTTCTTGCAATTCTTCGAGTACATTCTTTTCCTAGAATTGTATCTTAAGAAATAGATTTTAAGCCTAGTTCAACCTTACAAAATCAGCTTGTAAGGTGAGGTTTGCACCCACTTATATACTATCGAAAGATCTTATCTCTAGTCGTTCACCTTACAAGCTGGTTTTGTAAGGTTGAGTTAGGCTTAAAGTCCACTTTTTAAGATGATATCAGAGCCTATCTAGCAAGGTTGTTGAACCTATCGGGCCGTCCTTAAATACATAGTCCCACGCACGAGTTTAACAGTCTCAGTGTGAGGGGGGTGTGTTGGAGATCCCACATCGACTAGAGATAAGGTCTTTCAATACTATATAAGTGGGTGCAAACCTTACCTTACAAGCCGGTTTTGTAAGGTTGAGCTAGGCTTAAAGTCCACTTTTTAAGATTGTATATATCAATGGTATCAGCTCGGTTGGAGAACCGCACCGCAACCCGCTTGGAAGAAAAGTTAATGGAGATTATGTTGTTACATGAGCGTGTTCAAGAATGTATCAAGAAACATGTAAAAGGATCGGAGAGGTTTACTTTTCCTATTGATAGTTTACTTGTTTGGGTAGATTTCACTAAGATTTTAATTGAAGGATTTGGAGAGGTTTATTATGAACCCTTTACACCTGCCCATGTGTTAATGAGTGAAAGAGGATCCAAGGGTCTTTGTTACTTTTGTGATGGACCCTTTACACCTGCCCATGTCCCGACATGCAAAAAGTTGCAAATTCATGTGCTGGAAGTTATATGAAGGAGGGACAACTGAGATGGATGCAGAAGATTTGGAGGTAGTTGACAAGACTGATTCTATAGACCCTCAAATTTTAGTCAATGCACTTACTACTGTGGCACATTTTAAAACCATGAGGATCACAAGTTATTACAAGAAAAACCACTGCACATCCTCACATATAGTGGTAGCACTCACAAATTCCTAGACGTTGACATGGCTAGAAAAATGGGATGTTTATTTGAAGAAATTTCTCCACTGAGTGTAGCAATTGCCAATGGAATAAAAGTGAGTGTAACCTCCTGGTAGAACAATTTTCTTGTTCTATTCAAGGGTCAATATTTAGTTTTGATATAGGGTGTTGTGACCTGATGTTAGGAATCAAATGGTTAATCACCTTGGGTGATATCACTTGGACTTTGATAAACTGACAATGCAGTTGTTCAAGGGAAAAAGTTTGTGTTGAGAGGTGTTCCGAATGACTGTATCAGAATTGTGCGTGGAAAATAGTTGGGGAGAACAATTAGTAGAGTTCATCTATCAATGATACACGTCTGTTATCAATCAAATGATACACTATTACATTCTTTAACTAATCATGCTTCTTCGGTTGAGAAGAATATTGCAATTGAAACTTTACTGTTACAGTTCCAAGATGTTTTTTCAAGACCCTGCCAATTTGTCTCGTTATGACCATAAAATTCCCTTGGTTCATGAGACTATTCCAGTCAATAAGAGACCATACATATATGCTAAGCAGTGCAATCAATAAGAGACCATACAAATATGCTAAGCAGCAAAAAGGCATCAATGATAAACTGGGGCAAGAATATTTTAAGAGTGCATCATTCAAAATAGCAGCAATCCCTATGCTAGCCCAGTGGTGCTAGCTGGAAAGAAAGATGGGTCTTGAAGATTATGTGTCGATAGTAGGAAACTTAATAAGCAAACTATGAAGGACAAATTTCCAATACCATTAGTGGATGACCTTCTGGAAGAGCTTCATGGATCCAACATATTCTCGAAGATTGATTTATGGGTTGGTTACAACCAAGTTTGCATGGATGAAGCTGATGTGCATAAAACAATCTTTAAAGCACATGCTGGCACTTTGAACATTTGGTAATTGAACTAACCAATGCCCCTACTACATTGCAAGGGCTGATGAATAATGTGTTTAAGGAATTTTTGAGGAAGTTCTTATTAGTATTTTTTTGATGATATATTTATTTACAACAATTTGGATGAGCTTTGCGTTATCTTAAGCAGATTTTGTTGACTATGAGATTTCATTCTTTCGTTTTTGAGTAATTCTAAATGTTATTTTGGAGTTGAAAAGGTCGAATTGGGCCACTTTATTTCCAAGGATGGAGTTGCTACAAATCCTACTAAAATCATGGTTGTGCAAAATTGGCCAATGGTTAGAACAATTAAACAATTGAGAGGATTCCTAGGGCTGGCTAGATATTACGGACTATTTGTGAAAAGCTATGGCAGTATTGTGAGGCCTCTAACTAATATGTTGAAGAAAAACAATTTTTGTTGTGCATTAGAAGCTAAGGCTGCCTTCGAAGAATTGAAGAACCACTTGCCTAGAGCACTAGTATTGGCTTTACCTAATTTTTCAAAGGAGTTTGTTGTAGAGGTAGATGCTTCAAGTACCAGTATTGGAGACATTATCTACTTAATTTCCACTTTGTTATCAAGATTGATCATAGGAGCCTTAAAAAATTCTCACTCAAAGGTTGACCACAACTTTCCAACAGAAATAGCTAGTCAAATTAATGTAGTTTGATTTCTCAATAGAATTCAAACATCGTCATGCAAATGTGGCTGCTAATGCCTTGTCTAGGTAACAAAGGGTGGAAAGCAATGCTATCATCGAACTCACCCTTGAGAGCGATTTACTGGACTGAATTAGCTATCATGGTAGCAGGCTATACACGTGCAAAGAATCATACTGGACTTAAAATCTAAAGTAGGGTCTCAGGCATTATACATGACATCAAGATGAACTTCAAAGAAAGGGCAGGCTAGTAATTGGCAAAGAAGATAAGTTGAGGAATGACATCCTTCTCTGGTTACTTTCTACAGCTACTGCTGGCCATTTAGGAGAAATGCTACCTTGGTTCGAAGTCTGTCAAAGATGTAAATATCATTTAGGAGAAACACTACTTTCTACCAAATACTCGACGGTAGACTTAAATGCTAAAGGAGTAGAGGGAACAAAACATAAAAAAAAGACTCAAATAGGACTAATGCTGTTTAAGATACAAGTGGGTAACCTGTTGATAAGATATATAACAGTTAATACAACTTCTTCCCAATAGATTTTAGGAATAGACATCTGGAAAAGGAGAGCTCTAGCTACCTCTAGAAGATGACGATTTCTCAAGTAAAGAAACATCGAGAAGCTGTGACATCAAGTTCTATTCCTATGGATGATACAAGTGTCATTGGAGGCAAGGAACCAGAAGCAATTCTTGACCACATGATTGTGAAGCAAGCGACAAAGCTGTTACCAAGGTCCTAGTTAAAATGGAAGCATCAATTGTATGAAGAAGATACTTGGGACTTCTGTGATCTCAAGAGGAAGTATCCAGAATTTAATCCTTGAGGATAAGTATTTTGTTAAGGGAGAGTATTTGATAAAGGGGTTTGTATAGTTAGAAACTGTTATTTCCATTTTCTTGGTTGTATTTTGGTTTGGGAACAGTTGTTAGTCCCTGGCTTTAAATAAGAAAGGGCAGTCTGGACTTTAATTCAATACAACTTCGGATTTCATTCTTTCATTAGAATCCCTATTTCCTGCAATTCTTCGATTATATTCTTCTCCGAGAATATATCAGCATTTCATCCATATCAATGATCAATAAAATTGTCATAATTTAAGGGGATATTTATTTGATTGTGCTAATTACTATATTTAGCAGTTAGCAGTTGCCATGCTTTTAACGTTTCTATTCCTTAACCTTTCTCGTTTCTTCATACAGGTTGCTATTGATCCAAAGAAATTTATAGGCCTGCATTCTGTTGCTGACGCTGTTGAGTATCTCCATTCGGGCAAAAGTGTTGGGAAGGTATTTTTACATAACAAATACATTGCTATTTTTTGTTTAGTTTTTTTTGACTATTTTGTAACAAAATCTAATAATATAATTTCTCTAGGTTGTCGTCTCCGTGGACCCAAACTTCCTTCCTCTAGAGGCCAAATTGTGAGTCATCATCACATGTTATGACACCTCACAGTTTATGTTCTAACACTTTCAAAGTAGAAAAGGATAAGCTAAACTTGCAGCTCTTGTACAATTATCGTTGTCGAATGTTTCTGAAATTAGTTGCATCAGCTCTATACCAGAGCTGAAACATTCGCAATGATTCTTCTTTTTTTTTTGTTACTTGTGTGACCGAGTTTCAAAATCGGTAAGAAATATGGAACAAAATATACCAGTTTACGTTTATGCAATAGAACACCTTTCACATACACCAACCCCTAATCAATCGTGTATTTTGATTCTTGGTGAAAACTGGCCATTCTTTACCGTTTTTTGCTTTGTTGTTTCTTCTGAAGTTGAAACTGTTCAATCAAATAACTGCTAGCACTTAAGTTTAGATTTCCTTTAAACCTGTCGCAAGTTATTCTCACATGACTTAATTTGGCTTTAAAAGTTTAAACTTGCCTTAAACATGCCCTCAAGTTCTTCTACAAAAACATTGCGATTCTTGGAAATTAAGTTGACACTTCAAAAAAGTTGTGAATCTTATTTAACCCCCGAAGTTTAGAAGCGTAACTTAAATGATCACACAGACAAAAGGTGCAAACTTAACCACCCAAGTCCTCAATCTTTTAAAAAGGTATATTGTTACATAATTTCCTTAGGTTTGCAAGTAATTTCTTACATTTATTCTCAGCTATCAATCAATAATACACGGAAACTACCTTAATCAGTCAACCCTAAATTCATGAAAAAAAAATGCATAACCAGTAATTATTCAAATAATCAGTAATTATTCAAATAATCGTAAATCAAATATCTAATCTAATCTTAATATATCTTGATACAACACTGCTTTACTTTTACGAGAGCCTCTTCCATGCCACTTAATCATACCACAGCATTACTATCTTTAGAAGGGTCCCTTAAAATACTAATTAAAACTTTAAGTCCTTCTCCATTTATCAAATAATGACAATAACTAAGCCTCAACCAATTTGTTGTTAAGGTAAAAATATGATGAAAAAAAAATAAAAGTTAAATCGACACAAAGAAAGGTACATCCATGGCTAACTCTGTCAAATTAATGCATCCTATTACGATTATTGTGCACTAATATATGGACACAAATCATACTATATTTGTTATCGATGTCTTTTTAAATAGATAAGCATACTATATTTTGAATTATATCCTTGTTAAAAAAAGGAAATAGTAATGTATAGTTAGTGAGATAAAGTATGTGTACAAATAAATTATAAATAAGTTTAATGAAAATAAGGATTTATTTCTTTTTTAATATGTGTATTATAATATAAAGTGATGAATAGAGTGATTGATAAAGATTTTATTTATCATTATTGACCTTAATTACACATTATAGTAAATAATCAAAAAACGAGCTTGAAATATTATGCAACAACTATACACAAAATGTTTTTAATATTAAATGTGCCCCTATAGCTCAGTGGTAGAGCGTCAGTCTTGTAAACTGAAGGTCTGTAGTTCGATCCTGCATGGGGGCAAACCTTTTTACATTTTATTTTAATCAAATCAAAGATTGCTTTTTATAAATCAGTAAAACTTATCACATCAATAATAATATTTTTTTTTTCCAAAAAGATAAATTTTAAAATTTCCGTAATAATATTTCAAGATTATTCCCATTAATAAATTTAGGCAACAATATCTATTGTTTTTTTCATATATAAGTTTTAAAATTTTCAATGCTCCATTAAAATAAATTTAGACAAATTTGTCAATAACTTTTACACAAACAATTTTCCAACAATTTTTGTGTATTTTCTAATATGAGTAATATTAATTATTTTTAATTATATGCAGAAGTGGGTGTAATACCCTAGAAAATAACTATATAAAAAAAAATTAACCTAGAATTTAGTTTTAGAGATAAATAAGATAATACTTATTTTTTTAACAGAACAATTATTTAAGTAAATAAAAGATAGTTATTTATTTTTATTTTTATAACAACCACCAACTCTCTCTCTAAGAAGATATTCTCTCTCTAAGAAGATATTTTATCTCTCTAAAAAAATATTCTGTTTTATTCTAATAAAAACTACTAACTCTCTCTCTCCCTAAGAAGAAGATATTCTCTCTCTAAAAAGATATTTTATCTCTATAAAAAGATATTCTGTTTTATTCTAATAAAAACTACCAACTCTCTCTCTTTTTTTAAGAAGATATACAGTTTTATGAAAACTACCATCTCTCAAACAATTTCTCTTTAAAATTTTCTACCTTCTCTCTAGATTTGCGATCTCATAGATTATCAGATTGACAATCAGAAGACACTCTTAGATTCATAGCGTTGAGTAGATCAAGAGTGTTCGATCAGATTCTTGAACAGAGTTAGGTTGCTTGTGATTTTAGGGTTTTGAGTATCTCTACTCTATAGAGGTAAGGGAAGCTAGTTTGAATGTTTTAATAAATATTATAATTACTTGTTTTGTGAATTTGGGTAAGGGAAGCTAATTTGAATATTTTTAATAAATATTATAATTACTTTTTTTTTCTGAATTTGGGTAAGGGAAGCTAGTTGCATGTATGTTTTTATAAATGTTTGTCTCCTTTGAAATAGAAATTTATTTATTTTGTGAATTTGGGTAAGGAGAGCTAGTTTGATTATTTTTCATAAACATTGTAATTATTTGTTTATTAATGAATTGGATGAATGTTAGTGTATTATATTATGTAGTATCATTGTTTGTGAATGATGTGGTGTGTGATCGAGACATAGTATCTTCAGGAAAGGAGATACACGTGTTGAGATTATTAGGATGTGCATTGTTTGGGGATTCTAAGGAGGTATCCTGACTCTACTGGTACATTGGATTCACATGGATGAAGATTACCAGTTGGTGAAGAGTCGAAGGAGGTTCATATGGTCCTGTCCGAGGTTTGAAATATGAGCCCGATCGGAATAAACTGTTCGGAGCAGTTAGGTGGTATATGACAGGTGCACACCTCTTGATGTCTAACTCAATGCACGGGTCTTCCGGAAGTAGAGAGTCTAGTGTCTTTGTTTGTGAGTCAGTGTATGTATGATGTTAGATGAATTATGAAATATTGAATTGTTGTTGTTTTGTTGAGATAGAAATCCAATTTATGAAAATATATATTGTTTTGAAAACTCTCTAGCTTACCCTTCTTTTTGTGTGTTGTTTGTTTTGTTTTTAAAATTGCGATGATAGTGTATATTACACGGGAGCAGAGAATTTGACAGGTGGTGTGAGTCCTAGTGAATTGTGATGGAGAAGCTTCATTTTATTTTATTTGTAATTTTACAAAGATATTTTATTAAATCTTATGTGGAAAAGTATAATTTGAAATACATGATGAATGTATGAATTTTTATATTCAAGTTTATTATATAAATTTTTATGCAATAAAGTTTCTATTATATGAAAAATATGGGATGTTACAGTGGGGATGAATATGAGTTCGATTATGTTGAGTTTGTCACTATGGAAAGAAATAATTAACTCTAAGTTTGAATAGAGTTTTTTAAATTGTTACACTTTGCCACATAGGTCTTGATGAATTTATCTACAAGTTTTAAAAGTAGTTCAAAAACTTTTCTTGGAGGCCTTTGAAACAATGGCTAAGAGAAAACATCTTAGTCAATAAAAAAAAGCAATAAACGCTTAGTTTATATGGATTCACCAAAAATTGCTCTACGTCTAGTTCACTTTAAAATTTGTAAAGAGTTCAGCTAAACATAATGTATTACAAGTACTATTTTTTTGTCATTTTAGACTTACAAGAGTACATAAAAACTTTATAAATTATTTATTGATGTTAAAATAAGTCAAATACATAACAAAGGAGAGTTTAATTGTATTAAAAGTATTAGCAAGAGCGAATTCTTATAGATGGAATTTTTGTTTTACAAATTTTATTATAGCAAAAGGCTAACACCTTACGATTTTGATTAAGTATTGAAAACACTAGGTATAAACATGGTGATGATTTATAAGATAATAACTTATTTCAACAAAAGATATGTAAGACAAAAGTGTTTCGTCTGATATACCATACTATACTGTGAAGTCTCTATTTACATCTTATAAAGATTTTACAAGATCAAACAATATGCACATAGGTGTAAACTAACCTCGTACAACAAGAAAACATATATGTTTATTATATATTACAAGGAATGTGTGTTACTTTTGTCTACAAAATCAAGCAACGATACATAATCTAGGAAGAGAAAAGTACATCTAATTATTGAGAGGTTATATAAAAGAAGAAAAAGGCATTTAATGGTACATAGAGTGCATTTAATACATCCTTAACATTCAAGCTCATCAAAAGAAGGAAATTTAATGTTAGTGTTCAATTAGCAAACTAGGAGAATGCAAAAATTTTGTATATGTTTACAGAGGATATTTCTCTCTAGAAGCAACTGTTTGTTGATCCACACTTAGACAATTTCTGCATCTTAGCCAAGAGTGCCAATTTTGTAAAGAAAATACTCACTTATTAGCCAAGAGTGGTTGTTAAAAAATATTCAGTTATGTCCGGAGTAACTTGTAAAAGAATACTTGGTTAAGCCTGAAGTGGATTATGAAGAAAATACTTGGTTAAGTCAAGAGTGATTTGTGAAAGAATACTTGGATAAGATAGAAGTGGTATGTGAAAGAATATTTGGTTAAGCTAAGAATGTCTTGTGGAAAGAATACTTGAATGAGATAAGCCAAGAGTGGTTGGGAGTCAAAACAATATTCAAGTGGGTTAGGAGTGATTTGATAGAGTTAAATTATAAGATATTTTTGGGCTTATTTTCATAATGAAATCAATTCCTTCTGAGCTTGAAATATGTTAAATCTCATGCTTTTATAACTAATTTGTTCTTTTATAAATAAGTTTTTACTTGAGTTTTTCATCAAATTTTACTCTACATCCTATTAACTTTGTCAAATAAATGAACAAGAATAATTTAGGTCAACAAGAACAAGATTGGAATCCCTGAAGAGAAAATAAGGGCAAAATTGAAATGTTGATGCTGAAAGCTGGATTAGACTCGACAAAGCTAAGTCGGGTGAGAGATTTTATTGTTGGCTACCTATCGCCCCCCGTTTGTTAGGAATCCTCAATGGTGAGCCCTCACTTGCTTAGCCCTAAGAGGCCAACCCGCTTTCTGACGAGGATGTCCTACTGAGTCCTTCGTCATATCTTTCTATCTTGACTAGTTAGTTCAACTTCTCACTCCGCTCTGTTGTCACTAACTTTCTATCTCTTAGGTCATGGTCTGTCTTCCATTTCCATGCTCGTACAACCAAGGGATCCCTGAGGCATCTTTCCCGCTCAGCCCCTTCCTCTTTCGGGCCTATGATTGAGGTGTCTATTTATCAACAGTAATGCAAGATTTTTTTTTTCAAAATATTCAATCTTTCATCATAGGGATGTCCAAAATGATGAAGTCACAAATTGATATATTTAACAAAACAATTCAAGGTAAGATAAATATTTCATTTAGATTGTTGATCAGTATCCAAAGAAATGAAAACATACAATCCAACAACAATGTTAGTTAAACCAATCCTCTCTTTGGTTTTGATGTCCAGTATAATGCACTCAATAGAAGAAAAAAATAGTTAACATTTAAGGGGAAAAAATAAGTTTAGAAACAAATATAAGGTTAAAAGAGAATTTAGGAACATAAAGAACATCAGTAAGAGGGAATTTTGTATCAAAATGCACAGTTCCAGAATAATTTGATGAAACAATATGATCATTAGATACTTTTATAAGAATAGGTTTAATTTGATGATATGAAGAAAAATTTGACAAAGAAAAACAAACATGATCAATAGTACCGAAATATAAGATCCAAACATGTTTATTTAAGGTAGACTTATTTAAAAGATTGATATTACCTGTAAGAGACAAATGCATCAACAAAATAGAGGAACTAGTGGAAAAAGAAAGCGACTCATAAAAATAAAATTCGGACTAGAGAAAAAAATGAGAAGAATATAGAAGACAAAAGAAAAATATCTTATTCAAACAAAGATTGTAATATATGATTATAAAGACAAATACAAAGACAATAGGCTTAAAATCATAAAGTCCAAAATAAACAAATGAAGTCCAAAATAAACAAAAAATAACATAAAAGAAGAAAATATAAAGACAACGTAAAATTCCAAAAATAAACTCTTTATCACTTGCTGGATCTAAATTGTATACATAAATAGCTATAAAAAAATATTTGAATTTTAATCTTAATGAGAGATTGAGAATGATAATTCAAATTAATTTGTATTATTGTTATAAAGATTAAGGAACCTTTCAAGATTTCTTGAAGAAGAATTATACATATTCCATGAGTTTAGGGTAAATAGATATAAAATTTTTCTATTATTTTCTTTTACTTGACTTTATTTAAGTCTGGACCGAAAATCATCTATTATTTTTATGCCTTGATCACATTTCCATACTTGTATAGTATGATTTTCAAGACTCCGATTTATTTGTTTTTTTTCTCATTTCTTCTCGTCTTAATCAAAATAATTCATCTTCATTTAAGTTTTAATTAACTAGTCAAATTTATACAGAAATTACAATTTAAAAATATCTATACTAAAGAAATTAAATTGTATAAACTATGGGTCCAAAAGAGAGAAAAGAAAGAAAATAAAAGAAAATTATTATTTTTTAATTTCTATTCATACTCCGCTAACTCTCTTTGAATTATATTGTGCACTCTCTTTTTTTTTTCTTTTTCATCATTCATGCATTCATATGTTTATAACATTTAATGCTTGTGACTATATCTATAATAATTTTCTAACTTAATGTTTAAATATATATATATATATATATATATGTAATAATTAATTAAAAAAGTATAAATTTTATTATTTTATTATTTTATTAATGTATTAAGTAATTATAAAATGTTAATCTTACTTCTGTGTAGAATAAACAGAACTCTTTGTTATCTTCTCTTCATTACTTAAAAGAAATAGAAATATATTTCAATATTACTGATATGTTTTTTTTTTATTTAACATATCACAAGTGATTATAAAAATATTCTCTTTATTTTTTTTACGAAATTCCTTTTCTAAATGCAACGTTTATATTTTCAATCATTAATTATCAATTTTTATTGTTTTTAGTTTTAAACGTTTGTTAATTTTTTTATTTATTTTATTTAATGTACATTTATAAAACTAAATTTATTTTTAAAAATAAAGTTTTTATCTCAGTTATTTTATAATATAAAATATAATACATTTTCTCTATTTTTTTAATAACATTAAACTTGTTGATTGATGATTAAACTATATGTTTTGATGAAATAAATTTATAAGCACGACATAGAGATTTTTTAAAGTTGTATGATATTTTAAAAACTAATTAGTTCCAACTATGACGAAAAAAAAACTAATTTAACCTTTTAATATAATTTAATTTACAGATCCACTCTTTTAGGTTCTATCTTTTAAGCTATCTGTAGACAAATGAGAGATTTTTATTAACATCCTAGAAATCACAAATGGTAATCTAGGATGATTTCCTCAAAACTACAATCACACAAAAAAACACATCAATCCAATTCTAGACCAATAAAATTAAAGCTTTACAAAACCATTCATACATAGCGTGTGCCTCGTAATATCATAATATTCAAACCCGAAAGAAAAACACATGAACCAACAACCAAATATAGAAGAAGCCAACATTTGATGGTAATCCACTTGCATGACTCTCACATTTATATTGATCATTTACTCCTAATCAGCCACTTCACTTCCCACTTGTAATCATCTTCCATATTTCCATATATATCACGTATACAGTCATGCATCTTAATCCAAAATCTATTCATGCCTACTATATTTCATATTCTATTTTATTTCATTTAGGCAATTATACTCTCACAAAAAAAAACTAAATTAATGCATATTAGCATGTCAACTCATTCACTTTCCATATACCACCTATTCATGGAATTCATTTATATAAAAAATATATATTTAGTTAATTTATTATAGAATATATATCTTCTAAATCTTTCTCTTCCAATCTCAAAGATCATTATGTTATTATATATATATAAACACATTTAGCATTATCAAATAGCATGTCTCTCAATTACTCATTCAAACCAAAATTTCAAACATACTATAAGCCCATCAAACAATAACAAAAACTGATATCCAAGAAATTTAGAAAATCAAAGACATAATTTAGAAACATATAATTTAATTTGACCTACTTAAACAAAATAAGACTTGTAGCTCAGTGGTAGAGCGTGAGGCTTGTAAATTATTTCATTAATAATAAAACAATCTGTTTTACTTTATTTAATCATTAAGAGTTTGAAATATTTAAATTTTGACGGCAATTATCAGAAATTTTTTGATACACTTATTAATTATATCTATTTTTCACAATTGAGGACAGTTAACAACTTTTTAATTTTACATTTTTGTTATCTAATAGAGTAATTTGTTTAAATATGTTTATTCTTAGGCAATTATTTGATTCTTTTTATATTATTAATAGAATTGAAATTCACACAATCATTTTTTATTTTAAATTATGAAATTGTTGTTAATGATTTAATTGATTTATTTACATTAATATGGTTGAGAATTTGAACACCATTTCTTATTTTAGAGACAAAACTATTATTGAATATTGTTTCACACCTAAACAAACGTGACAATGGTAGATTATAAATAAAAATATATATTTTAGTTTACATTATCTATGTATATAGCTAATGATAAATTAATTTATTTTCTATTTTTTATATTGAAATTCTTTCACTTTTATCTTTATGATAATTATAAATCAATTTATTAAATACTATATTTTAAATAATTTATTATTTAAATTATATGAATAATGTATTTTAAATAGTTTTATTATTTAAATTATGTGAATAATGTATTTTAAGTATTTTTTTTAAATTATAGAATTTATATTTTTATACAATTTATAACATATATACATGTATAATTTTATATTTTATATAACATAATTTTATAATTTTGAGTAAAATTACATAATTTTATAATTATATATTTTTTCAAGTTTTATATAATTTGATAATTTATATAATTTGATAATTTATACAATTTTATGTAATTTATATAATTTATATACTTCATATGTCCAATCCAATATAATTTTATGCAATTTTATATAATATTACAAAATTTTGTATAATTTCATATTTTAATATAACACTATAATTTTATATAATTTTGTTTAAAAATATATAATTTTATAATTATATATAATTTTTATATTTTCTTTCCATTATTAGTGTGTTTTTCACGTTTAAATTATTTTTAAATATAAAGAGGTGACTCACAATTACGTTATTTAGAAGGATTTTATCAAACTCTCTCCATTCTTAAAACCTTTCTAAAACTAATGTTGAGTCTCCACGTTTCTATTTATTTAATAGTGATAGGAAACATGTATTGTCATTCAACAAAAGACATAATAAGTTCTCATAAGTTAGAATTATAAATTATTATAAATTTTGGTTACTGAGAGTAAGATATGAAGAATCATAAAAAAAGATATTGTGAAGTGGATATTTATTAATTGACTATAATGAAAGTTATTTAAGAAATCCATATATTTCTTATTTGATTCTCAATTTTTACACTATATACTTAACATAGTAAATTATAAGTTAAATGTAATTATTATAATATGAAAAATATAAACAACATTAAATTACTCACATGACCCACAACTCTATCACTGAAATGTTTAACATGCAGGTTCTTCCAACAACCTCTAATACGTTTGGTAAGGAGATGTACATAAGAATAAGAATATTATCGATGTCAAATATTTTATTGTCTCAATGAAGTTGCAACTGTTTCCTCATCTACTTAGATAATATGGTAAGAAGATGAGATATTGTATCATCCTCAACTTCTACGGTGTTATCATAATCACTAGTAGGTGTACCCATAACCTGATCCTAAACAAAGACAATAATCAATAAACAAAAAACAACACAATATAATACATGTGGTCATGTTGAGACTAACTGACCAGATGTGTAGGCTAAGTCAAAAATGTGTCTAAAACCTTTTCCAACAATTAGACCTTTATGACAGGTAGAGGTACTCAAGCAACACTATCTCAAGCTTCATCAACAACCATTTTCTTCCATTCGGACTGTAGAGGGATACCATTGATGGTTAACCCTCCCTCTATTTGTAGTCTAAGTGTGACTAAATGTGGAAGATTATCTTTAACATATAACTCACACTTGTTTGGTATATCAGTGTGAGTATGATCCCCTAAGGGGTTTGTAACAACTAAAACACAACTCTCTTTCGTGCTCACTCGAACAACCTCATCAAATGTAAATGTTCCTAAATTTATTGTTGAGAATGGATGAACTCTAACTTCTCAAAGAACTCTTACTTTAAGAATTGCCAAATTTTGTTCAATTTCTCTTCAAACTTCATCTCCATCCTCTAAAAAACATCTTGACTGCAAGAGTTGGTAGTTATTCATGGTGGTAGATCGAAGTAATCTCAAAGTCCCCATGAATTACCAATATTGTGCACACATCCTGGATGCTTTGGTCTTCCTATGGTCATCATCGTAATATCCTCTCGGTCATAAAGAATAAATAGGTTATGTGTTTCCTGAACAACTAAGGAATCTTGCAACATATGAACAATAATTAAGCATAAACAACGCTACTTCACCTAGGAACAAGGGAAATGGCAATGATAGTAAGTGCATTTGTACCTCCAATTTGTTGTGCAATGATCTTGGTATACTATGAAGTCATTTGCCCATCTGATTTTGTGCAAGCAGTCTTCCACTTCTCACAACGTGGAGTTAGAGTTACAAAGTCAATAAACTCTATACTTGTTGCCTTTGCTGGAGCCTTCATGTGGCGTTGTTGCAACAATGCATGCCCTACCCCCAATCCCGCAAATAGTAGATGCATGGCATCATTCAACTTCTACTGCTCTTGGGTGACTATTCTTTTTTTCTTCGAATGTAAATAAAAATGTAAGACAACGAAAAATTATAGGTAGAAATTTGTATAAGTATGAAAATTTTTGAAAGCTAACCCACCAAAATGCATCCAATCGATTGGCATGGTACTACGTGCAGTTCTACTCAGTTATCTGGTTCTTGACGCACAAACTGTCATCTTTATACTTTATGAACACATACTACTGTGTCAAGAAAGTCTTGAAATCCCTTTACTTGATGGCAATGTTTGATAAGGCCTTTTTTTATGACAACCACTGTCTTTGAAATGTCAAAGTAAAAAAAAACATATAAAACGTTAATCAGTTCAAAATGTCAGATAATAACGAAATTATCAAATAAAGTGTTAGCGTAAAATGGTATAATACCTAAACATTAGGTCACATGAGGATTTTTTTTTTTTTTTGTCTTTTTAACCTCATCCCGCGATAGAATGAAAATAGATACATGTCACAAGCGATCAATCACAAATTGCTGCTACACTTAGCAGTAGTTAGCCCTAATGGCTTACCTGAACAAGGATTTGTGATGACTTGCATCCCTTTCTTATCAATTTGTCTCGCAGTGGTATGAGCCAATTGAGTCACAAATCTACCTAATTTTCTCTTTCTACTAACAGATTTGGAGTTCCCTATAATCCTGAAAAGTAACAATATCAATAAGTCATTTCACAAAATATTTGAAAACACTCTTAAAATATTAAAATTAAGGTTTAATGTCAATGGGGACTTCATTAAGAATAAAGAAAATTACGACAAATATCAACCAATAATAGAAGTATTAAAAAAGCACACTTATTAAGAAGTTATGTTTCCTATATCCCTCATTATAATCACTCCTACTAACATGCAAGTTATGTTGTACCAAAGTGATTTGATGTAAAAATTATGATATAAATAATCCTTTTTTTTCAACCGGTGCTACTCAAATCAATTACTTCATTTTCAAATTAATCACAAAATTATTCATTAGAAAGAATGTTTAAATCAGTAACATTTGTGACTTTCAATCTATATTTAAAAAAAAAAAAAAACTTAGAAGTTTGAAATTTCAAAATCTAGAGAATAGTAAAAACATAACACAAGTGAATTATGATAAAGAAAAGTATATTAAACGAGTTTGCATAATTGATGTCATTAAACAAAGTAAAAAAAAAAAAAATCTTAGCAAATAGCAGTAGAAAGGGTAAGGATTGGAGAAATTAGCTCACCTGGATTCCTGACCCGGCGACTAATAGAAATGGGGAAAAAATCATATTGACTTACACAGATGTAGTAGAAGGAGACGGTAATATGAAGATTCAAGTTTTAATTTGTATAAAGAAAATGTTGTATGTCTCTTATAATAGTTAATGACATGTTTATGTCATCACCACGTAATATAGTTTAAACTAATATGTCAACATAGGTAATGAGAAGGGAATGCAAAAGAATGCCGCATTTGATTGACAAAGTTCAATCAAGTGTATGTATTTTTAAATAGAATTTAAATAAACAATTTAATTTGAATTTTATAATTGATTCCATCAAACAATATTTGAACCACAAAAAAATGAAAAAAAGGATTGTGTTGCCTTAAATTGTTGACTTTATTGTCTTAAATTGTTTTTTTTTACTTAGTATCAAAATTTATCTTATACTTTGCTGCTTCATAATAGTATCGTTCCATATTCTATTATGAATCTATTCTCATGCTTATGTTAAACCATTGTTAATTCTAAGTTCTATTTTTCTTATGAAATGAAAAGTGTCTTCCCAAAAACAAATGTTATCATTGTTTGGTATTGATAAAATTTAAGTTATTATTGTAATTAATATACATTGCAAGTATAGATTATCATGTTTTTGTTTTTAGACAGTGGCGCTTTCAATTTAAGGTTGTCTCTGCCAGTATTAAACTTATTAAATGTTTAACAAGTGTCCTTCGGTTTCATAACATAATCATGCAATAAATTGCATCTTTCATTGAAGAGACGGTTACTGAATTCCAAAAGTCATTAAATGCCTTAATGTTATGAAACCATTTTACCAAGGTCTCCCTTACGAATTTTGCTATCAATAAGCTGGAGTCTTCCATTTGAACAGTTGGATTTTGGTTTTCAAATAAAAGTCGTGTTTTTTTCATTTTCAAAGGTGGTTATTTTATAATTATACTCATTAAATGCCTTTAAAATGGAACACATCAAACCTCTAATTTTTAAATGACTGCAATAAATTAACAGTTGTGGTATTGTTAGATTGTAAAGGTTATGTTGTTGGAAGGGGAAATATGAGGTGGATTTAGGAGGCAATTCATTTTTTAAACTGTAGAATTGGGATAGTCCCTTTCAAATATTTGGGGATACCCATTGGTACAAATCATAAACAAATGGAAACATGGTTCCTAGTTGTGGATAAGTTCAAGAAAAGATGAGCTTCTTGGACAAGTATAACAACATTCAGTAAAATATTCAGTATAGGAGATGAAATTATTCTGCTAACAAAACAAGTATAACAACATTTCTACACATTGCTAGACATGTCTAATTTACAAGTTTCTTCCACCCTCTACAATAGACGTTTTATTTCCTCAAAAATATATTATGTACATCTATTTACATCTTCTAACTACATATACGTGAATACAATTTTATCTCATTTCATGCAAATGCAATTACCTAATGAGTAGTTACCATAGCCAAGTATCAACCGTTTGGACCATTAGAAGCTCTCCTTTCTGATGGAACTCCTTTATTAATCTGACCCCACCATTTTCTCACAAGTGCCAAGGAATTAAATGTAGAGCCATTTCCACCAGTACACTTCCACAGCCAAGCATTGCATCAAAATCTACCATATCTTCCTGTATTGTCAAGGGAAATTGCTGATGTTTGAAACAAGTTTATCATAAAGTATTTCCTCAGGTCAGATATTAGAACAACTTTATAATCTGGACCGACCAATGCGTTTGGTGCCTCTGAAAAGTGAATGCCTAGGAGCTGAAGCACACGACCTTCCATTTAGCCCAGAAAACTTGACATCCCAACCCTCAACATTCTTAGGAACACAAACATCGAAAAGAAATTGGCCGAGGACACTGTGAGCACTGATGCTTGGGAAACTAGGCAGACAAACAGGCTTGTCTTTCTGTTCATCCTGCGGAGTCCCACATTCTCTATCACTGTGATGCCCTGCTGAACTAGGCAAAAAGAAGTGGTCAGTTGGTCCAACTGCAACTCTTCTAAGGCTTTTATTTGAATTTATTGCCACCTTCTGCAGGTCACAAATTAAGTCTGACATCTCATCCTGTGTACCATCCATACCAGTTCTTTCTCTTTCAAGCATCACTTTCTGTGAATATATTGTGACAGCCTTCTCTAATAAATGGTTCACGGCTATTCTATATTGAATTGGATGGTGTTTGTAATGACCTGGAACAAATTAATAACAATAATAATAATGAAATGTTTAGGTTAAACTGGTTCAAGTTAGTCACAATGTAGTTGAAAATTAGTCTTAGACGAACCAAGGTGAGAGGAGCTACTGAAATTTACAAGGTTGACATCACCATTGAGGTTGCGTAGTCGTTGGGCAAAATCATAGATATTTGGGTATCGCACAAGGTCATCATTCTCAGAACATAAAAGGAGAAAAGGAGCTCCAAAATTCTAAAGAAAAAAAGTGAAATCAGAGTTTAATATAATAAAACTAAAAAAGATTCCAGGTGGTCAAGATCGAACTTACAACAGAAGAATATAAAGCTTGCCAATGCTCAGCAGCTTGGGATTCAAATCTAGTTAGGTATAATGCATCCAATCCGGAGGTAACAGATTTTGCTACCCAAGAAACAAGTTTTGATGGTCCAGGCACTTTTGCAATGGAGGGGTGTAATGCGAAGCGGAAGCCGAAATCACTTGTAACATCGATTGGACCAGAATCATATATTTGTCCAGAGAGGCACTTCCTAAGTAGTTGGTAGTTAGGCTTCAACAAATAACATCAATAATCAATAGTCTGAGAATCAAAAAGAAAAAAACATCTACAAAAAGTGCATTACCATGTTGAGTGCAGTTTCACATCCTCCATCAATAAGCTGCATTTATACAGAAAGCTATTACAATGGGCACTTCTACTTAAACCGGATACAACTTTAAACTATAATATTCTCCATACCAAACATAAGATCAGATGCCTAAAATTACCTGAAACACTTTATACAGACAGGCTTTGGACCCAGCAGAAAAAGAAGCAAATACAACAGGACATGACCTAGTTCTCAGCTCCTGCATTAAAAAAATAAATTTTTGCACTTCGCATCTATGCTATGTCACAAAGCAAAGAGTACAGACCCAGAGATTTGTACCATAGCATTATAAAGAGATTTTGAAATTTGCATTTAAAAGCATCAATATAAATCTTAGCACGCTTTCCAAAACTAACCTCAATTAGTTCATCAAGAACACAAAATGCCAATGGCATGGCACTTTCATCATTAAAACTGCATGAGAGGAAATATAAGATATAAAAATTCCATCAGTACCACCAACCAATAAATTGAAGAGTACAAATCAAATAAGGTGGGGTCTGTGACCAACAAAATTCAAATACAAAATAGCATACCTCAGCAGATATTTAGGAGGCTACAACTTGAGCATGGCACTTATGTTTTTGACAGAATGGGTTTAAATCATGTTTAAATAAACTTACCCATAAGTGCTTAACTTAGAAGAAGAAAATAAAAAAGGCAAAATGAATTGCACTTCTCCTATTAGGTAAAATCAATTTATGCACTTTGGTTTTTGGGAAGTTAAATTAGACAACTTCAATAGAAGTTAAGTGCATAAGATGATTTAGCTTATGGGAGAAAGCCGATCATTTTACCTTCTTATTTTTTTCTCCTATATGCTTATAGAAAAGTTCATCCAAATAGGGTCTTAGGGTAATACAACACCTAAGCACATAAAATGTATTTAATATATTGTCACAGTATATTGAAATCTCATTAATCTAACAGGAAGTAGAACCTCCCTTTTCCTTTTCCAATGCTTAAAAACTATTAGAATTAGAACTTAGAACTTTGTCACAGAACACTTTGACCAGAATTAAAAGCTTCCCAACACATGTAAGATATAGAGTATACAGATTCCCCATAAGTTTCCAATATTTCCCAATGCATCAAGAAGGAAGCCCAAACCTTCCTAATGAGATGCAGATAAATCCTTTGCTGCCTGACACGATCCAATATTAAATTAAGCTATGAATTAAGTGAGTAAACCATAATTAAACCTCTCCAAACCGACCCATATTCTTAATTTCACAAGTGTAAGCTAGCCAGTAGCCATATATTTCCTCCCACCAGTACTGGGAGTAATTTTTTTATTCCATCTTATTAACACATGGTCCCCTCTGGGATCTGATTGAAGTTGACAAAGCAAGCCAAATAGTTTCAACAGCCATATATAAACTTCATAAATATTTTCACTCTTCACCAGTTGGAGACAAATAACTAATGGAAGGTGCAAACCTAATACTAAGGCGCCAGCCAACATACAATCGAATGTGACATTAAACAGCATTCTGCTACTTTCACACGTAAAGCATTTTCCAAGCCAAACTTCTGATTCAATTATGATTCCACATGGTTACGCAAACGTGACATGCAACATACAAAAACTGTGCTCTTTCTCAATATGGCGCATGCCTGTCTACCTCCTCACCGAAAAACGAAAAAAGAAAAGCAACTATTCTGTCCCAAATGCACAACATAATAAAGTGACACCAGGGTTAAGAAACAGTGTTAAAAAAACTCTGATTTTCACAACCATTCATCCTCATCTAAAACCTAGCTCTTCAATTTCAGTAAATTGCTGATCCACTAGTTCCATCTTATTGATCAAAACAGTTCTCAAGCAACAAACAAAATGGAGAGAAAAATATAATGGTCTAGAAGCTATCATAAATGAAACCACGACGTTTAAAAACCAAAAATAGAAGGAAATTCCAAAATCAGAAAAGCTTACGCTGAGAGATAATTGGCAGAACAAACAAGGGAATTCCACCCGAGAGAGGAACACAGATCAACGAAATCTCGTAACAGGGTCTGTGGAACAGAGACCCAAGCGAAGATTACCACGATTCCTCTGAAACCAGATTCCTCTCTTCTTCCCCAGTAGATGCTACCGCCTCTGACGGCGAAACCACCAGCAGCAGCACCCTCAGCTCCACGCATAGCTCGGAGATGACCCAGTAAGCAGACCGAGTAAATTCGAGTTGGGAAATTTGAAAAGTTGAAGCTTTGCAGGCGGCAACAGTGAAGGGTGGTGATTTTTGTTGAGTGCTGGTTCGATTAGTTAATGGGTGGGTGATGGTGGACGATGGCGGATATGGTGGAAGGTGCTTGTTGTGGGTAAAATTTGGAGCACGAATTCACGGTCATGAATGGTTCAATTCGATCTTGGTTGTATTATTCAGTAAGAAATGCCAAATCTCTGAGAGGCCCACATCATGATGGATAGAGATTTGCCTTCCGCGTTACCCTTTTAAGTACACCCAGTTCTGTTCTTACGTTGCGTTTTTACCTTTCTTACGTGTCACGTTAAAACCTTTCTTGCTTCAGTTATAAAATGAGTGTTTTTTCCTCATGTTTGTCAAAGTATGAGCCATCCTTTTTTATACTTTAATAAACATACAAACATGTATTTGTAAGAATGTTGATACTTTGATACGACGGTTATTTACAAGATTGTGGGACAAGCACTGTATACTTTTATTTGTATGCTTTGCGATAAAAAGAAACACAAAAGTTGATGGAAAGTTGCTTTAGATTATTAGATTAAATATGCTAAATTATAGCGACAGAGAAAGTGTAAAGAAAACTAGAATTTATGAAAATTAACCTAATTTAATTTAAATTATTAAATTTTTTATATGGTCATTTTAATTATTTAAGTGAACTGACCAAATTTATTTCATCGTTTATATTTTTATATTATTCTTTTTATTTACCCTGAATCAAATTAAATGTACATTTTTTCTAGCCTTTCTTTTTGGATAGAAGGGTGTTATAAAAGTCAAAATTCAATACTATCAGTTTGGTGGAGTGAATTTTGAATGTGACGTTTTAGATTATTGATTTTGTTCAGCTTTATAACAGTTTTTCTAATTAATTTTTGACTTTTGTCTTGTGAAACTTAACTTAAAAATTTGACAATTGGCAGTTTTAAGTCGAGAGCGATTCTCAACACTCAATAATTACCCAATAATTAAAAAAGTTGAATAAAATAAAACATAATTGATTTAACGACATAAACACTAAAAAATAAATTAAAAAAGAGTTGAATTGAAAAAAAAAATATATTCAAAAATAAAATAAAAAATATAATAAAATAATATATATAGTTTGAAATAAAACTATAGATACTGAGGTAAGGTTTTCTTGATTTTCGTCTTGTTTTTTATTGATCATAAGTGTTTCAGATGGTATTCTGGGTAGCTGCATGCTTCTTCTTCTTTAATTGCTATTCACAACACTAACATGCTTCTTCTTCTTCCATCCTCCCTGCTGGCTTCGAAAACCATCAGGAGTTTGGTTTTGGTCATGGAAGCTTCGTAGGGGCTGTGAACAGTCGTATGTCCAATACCGATGACTGCCGTGAGAACTACATTGATCGCGGAAGCTCCAGAAAAGAACCATATGATGTCGTATTCATGATCGGAGGAAGAAAAGAAACGAAGGGGCTATTATGGCTGCTTACGTAAGCTATGTCGCTGTTGCACTAATACACATTTCATGAATCCAACTTTTCTTCTAACATTAAAGATTCATAGGTACTCTTTGATTACGTAAGTTTTGAGTTTGATCTTATAATTATTATAATTACTGTTAGAAATTATTTCAATTCCTTTTACAACGTCTTATTTTGATGATAAGGAACTTTTAATTAATTAAAATATGTTTACATGAAGTATTTTAATAGTAGAGCCTTGAGTAAGTACGTGGAAATAGTGATGTTAAAACTTTAGTAGATTAATTCTTTTTATGCTTTTACAAATTTTTAAACAACTTTATCTTAATGTTAAAATATCATTTACTTTAATTCTGTATCTAAATACTTCTAAATATATACTTTCTTAAGAAGAAAATGTTAAATTTTGTGTTGATCATAAATATATAAAATACTCATAGAGAACCAAATTTTAGGAAATGTAATTTATTAATAAGAAATAATTATTGAACGCATTTAACAAGTCTCAAATGATGAATTACTTAATATATATAATCACACATCCTAATCAAATAAGAGTAAGAGTGCAATGTAAATTAGAAGTGTTAAACAATCTTATATATCATAAAACAATATTAAGAGACTCAAAAGGTGGAAGGAGTTCACACATGTGTAACCCCTTTAATTTCACAAGATTGCTATTGGTTGTGCTCACACATAATTAGCAACATTCATCAAATTATAACACTAACATGTCTACCTCACTTGCCACTATAATTGGGCATATAAAGTCATTTATGGGGTACTTTCACACATAAAAAAAAGACTTAATTGGCAAAACAACAAGTTATTGAAAATGTGTACAGGAATTGGGAATAATCATTCCATAAATTGCTCAACCTATTGTAAGCCATGTTAAAATTTGTTCTCGGTTTTAAGTATTGAATCACCACACAACTACCAGATTTTGACAAGGAGTTACTCTAGCACAAAGTTTACTTCAACAGATTGTTTATAGACCATCAAGTCCTACACTGATGAGTTATGGTTTTGCAAATCATTGCTACAAGTGGATGGCACATTCCTCTACGAAAAACACAAACGCACCCTATTTGGTCATTGTTGCACAAGGCTAAAGGAACAACATACTTCCCATTGTCTTTGTTGTTGTTGAAGGTAAGATGACTAAAACTCAATCTTTTTCTTAAAAAAAACTAAAGAGGTATATCACATATTGGGATGGACTGTGTTTAATTTCTGATCGACACAACTCCATTCATATGTATAAAAAAAAGAGGTGAGTGGAAGGACCGAAGGTAACTTTGTGCATGTTTACTACATTTGACACATTGCACAGAATTTCATAAGACACTTCAAGAATGTCAGACTTAAGAAGGACATTGTAAATGTGATTAACCACTTTTATTTTTCAAAGCAACATTTTTTCCTTTCATGTATTCCTTTATTTGTTAACTTCTTCAATTCAATATGCAGCATATGCAACGACTAAGTCTCGAGCCAACTATTACAACAAGATAATAAGGAAAGTCAATCCAGAAACAATAAACTCGATTCACAAAATTTCTAGACATAAGTAGGCACTTGCATAGGAGGCAGGCAAAAGATGAGGTCACTTGATGACCAACTTAGCCAAATCCATAAATTCATTCTACAAAAATAAGGAATCTTCCAATTTTTCCATGGTCGTAGTCATACATACAAGGTGTAACAAATTTTTCACAAAATGAGAGAGGTAAGTGTTTGTATAATTAATGTTAATCATGTCTATTCCAAAGTTGCATCAAAGGTATTGGAAGATGTTCATTCAAAATCAAACACTCATATGGTGCTTGAATTCAAATGCATCAGAAGATTCTTAGTGGAGATGGTCAACCTAAGAGAAGTTTGACTAACTAAAAAATTTGTAGTTAAACTTGATGAATGGTGATGCTACTATTAGAAATTCCAAAAACTTCACCTCCCTTGTTCTCATGTGTTTGTAGTGTGCAAATATATTCACCATGATTCCGACATGTATATCAATCATGTATACAAGTTGGGTGAAGTCAATAAAGTTTACAATAATTTGTTTTGAGAGCTTAGACACAAAATTATTGGCCAATACACAAAGACCCTCAACTACATGAAGTTTCGAAGGTCACCCCAAGTCATCAAGAATTAGGACTGAAATGGATCTGAAAATAAGGTCGCCCAAAGTAATGATCCTACTATTAAACTCTAAGTAACACAAGAAACCATTATCTCAACAACTAATGGAAGCATCTTCAAGGGATAACAAAAGGCTTGAAAAAATCATTAAAACTCTACCAAGTCTGAAGAGAAAACTCAGAACTTAGATTCTATTTCAAGGAGAACCTTGGTGATCAGACTATGAGAAAATTACTTCTATTTTAGTGATCTGCATGTGACCTTTAACTTGGTCTCTCAGAGTTTTGATCCTTTAACAATGTCCAATTAGAACCTACTTTTGCCTCTAAAAAATATATGAAAATATTTACCTTCTTTAATTAATTATTTTTATAAATTATTATTTTTACCTTATTTTTTGTTATTTTTTCATATTAAATTTACTTTAGAAAACATTTTTCTTTAATTTATTTTATCCCTAAAATATTTTTACCCAATATAAAATTTATATTTCTAAACTATTATTCAAATTTTTGTTTTCTTAAATTATTTATTTTTCAAACTATTATTTTTCTTAATTTATTTTTTTCTAAGTTTTTTCTCTCTCCGCTATTTTTAAATGAAAAACAAAGAAATTAAAATTCCGGCTCAGAGATCGATTCCGGCTAATATTCGGACGATTCTACCAGTTTTTCACATTTAGAATTTAGTTCTTTGTGAACCAAATTCTAAACTAGCACAGTACAGGTGCTATCTATAAATATTCTGCCGAGTATGCGATTAAAAAAAGGGGACCTAAACACCTTGGTGAAAAATTCTACATTTATCTTGTGAGAGGAATATCCGAAGAATCTTTGAAAGGGTGGTGGTGACATGTCATGGCCACTCGCAAGTCCTGATATGACCTTCCTATATCGTATGCTTCAATGGGGACAAAAAAACATTGAATTAAGCAAAGAAGAAACAGGAGAAAATCAAAAGACGAAAGAAGCAGAATGGTACAAGAGGAGAAAAACGTATTATATTAACATATACTTAAGAAAAGAAAGAGATTAAAAACAAAATTATAGCATATTCAAAAGTTGTCTGCAAAAGCAAAATACGAGGAAAAGTAACACCGTGTGCTTAGACCCAAACGGAGTGGGCTACTAATTGGCCCATCAAAATAACACAATGGGATTCTATTTATATTATTTTCATTAGAATATGTTTTTAATTTCTCAATTTTTGGTTACTTTTTTTAATTCTTCAAATTAAAATTTGTTTTAATAGTTCTTGAATTTTACAAGATGTTATTTTTTTAAATAAATGTTAATTCTAGGAAAGGAAATTTGAATAGATCTTATACATATTTTAAGAATACTTTCGTAAATATGTCTATTAGAGATTAAAAGGGTGGTTTTAAAATAAAGTTCACAAATTTTTCTGGAAAAGTTTCTATCATGATCAAGAGTACAAAAATTGTGTAATGTAAAAAAGTAACAAACGCTTTTATATTGATTCTATAGAAAGCATACTGAATTATTCTTAATTATCTTTTAAATTATTTGACTTTAAGCATAAACACACAAAGTCTCTTAAAAAAATATATAAAATTTCTAAGTTATACAACAAAATATTTTTTTATCCAAACAAGTGGATGTGAATAACAAGTTCTCATTACTATAAGATATAACTTCACAACTTTAAAAAAATTATAAATAGTATCTTTGTCCCATTCTATATCATATAGGAAATTATTATTGCTAAAGAGTTAGAAGATAAAGAATGAAATAATCACATGTGCATATGTAAACAATCTTTCATGTGCATGGTCGACTTTTATTTAAAGGAGTTACATAAAAAAAAATATATAATATGACCTAATGCTTATGTTTTATCCTTTGTATTAATGTTTTATTAGAAATGTTTGACTCTCTTTATATTTTTGAGTTTGTAAAATCATCCATTTGAAAGGAAACTCTTATTATATGTTTTCTTTGATATTAATTTTTTCTTTAACCTATCTTTGCTTATATATTTTGTTAACCTAATATGTATTGGGTACATAAGTTATAAATGTATGTGTATATAAATGGGGTGTTATTACTTAAATACTCTTTTCTTTGTTTTATTTTAATCTCAATCAAAGAGCAAGTGTTGTGGATTTTCCTTTATGCTCCTTTAGGTTGAGTTCATGAAAATCGAGGAAAGAAAAATAACAAAACGAAGGAACTATGGTAGTTTGGTTGAGTAGCGGAAACTTCAAAATTCAAGACCGAATAAAAATGAAAAAAAATTACTATAGAAAAATTAAAAACAAAAGAAAAATGTATATTTGAGAAGAGATGTAACATAATCAATCGTAATATCAATTATATATAAATTGTGTTTGAAAATAAATACACACAATTGATTATGTTAGCACCATAATTAGTATAATCCATTATATATATATATATATGTATATGAAAACAAACACACATACCATCATAATTAATTTAGTGTTTTATTTTATTTTTCAATAATTTTTTTTTTCATTCTCTATCTATTTCTTTATAATCAAATCAACTATACTTCTACTCTTTTTCTTACATCTTCTCTTCCACTCCATCTCATAAACGTATTATTAGTGTTTGATGCATCTTGTCTTTTTTTTTTATGGGGTTTGATTTCGTTTCAACTAAAAAATTTGAAAAAAGGCATTATGCCTTGACCATACCTCATGATTCGTACATCAAATCGGTCTCCGATAATTGGAATGGTTATTCTATCATTCCTTCACACGACTTGAGTTTTCAAAATATTTGTTTCATTTGGATAATCAATTTTGAGACTCACTTGGTGGTTTGAAAGTGAAACCTAAGAGTCTAGTTGTAGTTACAAGTGCCAAAACTAACATCTTTTCATAAAACATTTTCTTCTTCTTAGACAAGGGAGATGCTCGCTTTTTTTTTTTTTATGTTTTTTTATTTCAACATAGAAAACTGAAGTATTATTTCTCTTCCTAGATTTGTCCATGCATTCACTTACAATGCTACGAAACTTCCGTTTTTTTTCTAGATGATAGATAAATAGGTTGGTAAATAGGAAAGTCATTTTCTAGTGTTAGAATAACAACATAGATGTATAACAAATGCTTGTAGAAAAATATGTTATAGATGTGAGAAAAATCATATCCTGAGACATTAGAGTGCTTGAGTTAAACACTTATTTTGGTGAGAAATAATACCTTTAGTTGTTCACTAAAAATAACTTACCATTTGTTTTGAAAATTGTTTGCATATTCTTTTACACTTGAGTACCGTAACTGAGATTTGATAAGGTAACTTTGTTCTTTTATGAGTTGATTTGATGGAAGCATACTTGATTGATTATGATAAGATTGGCTGAATTTACTTTGAGTTGTTATATCATTGTTCAGTAATTGCTCATCTATACCAAGTTTTTGCTTAAAGATAAGTAAGATTCTAAGTTTGGGATAATTTGATAGAATTGATTATATGATATTATTAGACTAATTTTTATAACAAAATCAAATCCCTCTAATCTTAGAATCTACTTAATTATTTTAGGTACCTTTTGTTAATAAATGTTTGAGAGTCAAAAAATGGATTTTATTGCTAATTCCTATTATTTTGCTTAAAAATGAATTAAAAAGCATTGGATTAAGACAAGAAGGATTGAAACATTGAAGATGAGTGACTAAAGAGCAATTTGATGTTAGAAATCTCACAAATTTGGTATTTGGTGAAGTCAAGAAAAAAGCAACATAAGTGAAAGTGAAGACAAAGAAGTGATGAAGGCTTTATTTTTGTTAAGTGTGTGTATGTATGTGTGTGTGTGTGGAAGTTAATGAGATCAAGTGCAGAGATTCAAATATCAGTGGAGTCACTAAAGATATCTTAACAAAGTTAATTGGAACTCTTTATGAAAAACATAATTTAAAAATTGTCTTTGGTAAAAATAAATTGATTTAACAAATTTTAAATCGATTGATTTGTATCAACTAACAGATTAAGAAGTAACTAATTTCAAATATGTTTTAAAAACATACTGAAACTTTGATAAATACATGTGTTTTGTACAATTTTGAATATATATTGAATTTACACTTAATACAAAGAGAGATTTCAAGACAATGTACAAACCGTTATGATTTTTTCAAGAAGAACATCAAGATTTGCTTTCAAAGAGGGTCTTTGATCAAGAAAGTATTCTTGGGTTGATCTCACTGTTTTGAAAGCTCTGCACTGTTCACATCTTCTTAGAAAACAGGGAAAAGTTTTGCAATTTTACCTTGAACCTATTTGTTTCAAATTGATTGCAAAATATTTTAGTTTTACAAAATTCATTCAATTGGATGTTGTTTTTACTTCTATAAAATCATTATAGCTTGATTGGTGTGTGTGTGGGTGTGTGTGTGTGTGTTTTGTAGTGTATTTGAATTGTAGCGTGCAAGGAAGGAGATAACTGCATAGTAGTAATTCTTGCAGGTGCAAGAAAGTGTCTTTATTGTATAGGATGTACAATTGAGTTTGATTAGTGAATTTTCTTTGCTTGTTGGCAAGGAAAACTGGATGTAGCCCTTGTGGAAGGGTAAACGAGTATAAATCTTGCGTGTTTGATCTCTCTCTCTCTAACATTGATTCATGAACTGATCTGTCACATAATTGTATCTTTTGTGTAAAAACAAATCATTTTTTTAAATAAATCAATTTAGTTTTTTGTATTCAACATACTGTGTACTAGTTATTAATTCTAGAAATTGTGCCTGCTATGTTTGTTGAACTGTCCAATTGAATCTATCTGATTTATTGTGTTTCTTGAAGTGTACAAACTATATTTCATAAAATCATATTAACTTGATTAACTTCCAGTTCATTCTCAAAAATTCAATTGATTGAATATGTATTTCAATTGATTGTTTCTATTCCAGTAAGGATTTGAAAAATTCACATTCACAGTTGATGGACGAAGGCCCAAACAAGGTCTAATCATTAGATCCATGACCAAACACATTGAAGCTCAGGAGGAGTCAAAGCCACTAACAGATATCAAGATGCTGACAACTCTAAGCTTTAGTGAAAAATTATAAAAATGTTGTAGAAAATTTTCCTTTGTAAAAATATTGTAGAACATATTTCTCCTTTTTAAAAATAAACCCTAGGTGCCTTAGGATT